>Ga0233444_10001417_pt1 | contig 27439 bp, 35 predicted proteins | sample SI_124_October20_6_FD_182792 | JGI IMG/M metagenome (GOLD analysis project Ga0233444, IMG submission 182792) | Seawater microbial communities from Saanich Inlet, British Columbia, Canada - SI_124_October2016_10_MG | ecosystem: Environmental > Aquatic > Marine > Inlet | place: Canada: British... | reverse complement strand
GAGACTATTTTTCCGACTGAAAAAACATATACACCGATATATTTTAAAAAGCCTTTCTTAGTTTGGAGTGTGCCAAATTTTCATAAAGCATTACAGGAATTAGGGTTTGAACTATATGATGAAATTATTGATTATAGTTTTGACAGTATTGTTAATGACGCAGATAGATTAGAACACATAGTAAAACAAATTGAATTATTAAGTAAAACGAATCATAAAAAAATGTATAATATGGTTGCAAAAAAAGCAGAAAGAAACTACAATAAAATGATGAATATTAGGTTTAACATCAGTCTAGTGCCTAACAGTATTTTGCGGTTCGGCGGCTATGAAGATTTGGTTAAGGATATGATATAATGTTTTATACTGATTATACTCCTTTGTTATATTTCCATGAAGTAGCAGGTAAAACTTTGAATTGGTACTGCGGCGATGATTTAGAAAACTATAACAAGCATAATAAAAAAGGTTGGCACTACTATAACAGTGCTGAAAATTTAGAATATAAATTTAATAGCCTTGGATATAGGGCAAAAGAATTATCTGATATCAAAGACGATTATATTTTAGTGTTTGGGTGCAGTTATACTGAAGGGGTGGGTTTACACCAAGAAGAAATTTGGTGTAACAAAATTGCTAAGATGTATGATATAGAAGTAATAAACTTAGCCAAAGCAGGCACTGGGCCTGACATAGTAGCATTAAATACACAATTATTTGTGAAGAACAAATTTAAACTTCCTAAATGTGTAGTAATACAATGGCCACACTCAACTAGAAAAAGTTTTGCATATATTGAAAATAAATTGTTTGAGAATACATTAAGATTAGAAGATAGAAATATCAATTGGACGAATGTTTTAGACGAGCCAGCCGAAACTTATGAAATGCGAGATTCGCAATGGTACTTTAATCGCTGGGCAGTTGAAAGAGGACAATACAATTACGAAAATCTATATCATTTTCATAGCGTGAACAATGTGTGGAATAGTTTAAATATTCCTATTTTACATTGGACATGGGATGGAGATTTTGAATTAAAGTTTGATAATGATTTGCTTACAAAAGTCAAAACAAAAAGGACTGGCCGTGCAAGAGACATGGCGCACGACGGCCCTGATGTACATGATCAGGTTGTTGAACAACTACAGGATAAAATAAAGTGCATGATTTCACGCTAATACCATTTGAAAACATAACTAAGTTTGGCCAGAAAACAATGCTGGACCAACCATTGTTTAATGTAAGTTGGATACTTGGTCGTTTTTGTAATTACAGTTGTAGTTACTGTTGGCCTTATGCAAATTCAAATGTTCCAGATCATCAAGACTTTGATGTATACACAAACGCAATTGACGAGATAAAACGCCAAGCGAGAGCAAATGGATTTACTGATTTCCATTTTAGTTTTAGTGGGGGCGAACCAACAGCATATAAAAAGTTTGGTGACCTAGTTGAATACTATGCTAATGACGATAAAGCAAAATATCAAAGCATACACCTTACAACTAATTTAAGTCCAGGTGAGAAATGGTGGGCAAGATTTATAGACAACACCAGTCACTTGACACGTCGCAGCATCACTGCAAGTTATCACGCAGAATTTGCAAACGAAAAAGACTTTGGTGATAGATGTTTGCAACTTATGAAGGGAGGAGTATTTGTTACAATCAATCAAGTTATGGTTCCTGAACACTTTGAAGAATACTATGAGCGTTGTAGTAGATTCGCAGACAAAGGAATTAACGTCACTCTTAAACCGCAGTCCGACCCTACCGCGTCTAGAATAGTTGATGGTTATACCGATGAACAAATTGACAAGTTACAAACAGGCTTCCCACAGAATTGGAATGGTGAGCAAATTATGCAAATGTATCTAGAAGATGCTAAAGGTAATGATTACGGATTGGATCAAGCAGAAAGAATGAATGCTTTTGATTTTAACAAATTTAAAAATTGGACATGTAATGCAGGGTATCAAAGTTGCGTTATAAGGGGGGTTGAAGTTAAAAGAGCATATAGTTGTGCGGAAGAACCTTTAGGCACGCTTACAGACGGTTTTACGCTGTTTAAAACACCATCTAAGTGTATTACTAGCTCTTGTGTAAGCAGTGCAGACAGCAAGATACCAAAAAGTAAATTATAAATCTTTAAATATTGGAAAGGTTTTTCTAAAAAATAAGTTTCTAGTTTTATCTAATGAATTACAATAATCTACAAATTGAGGTAATAGATCACTTCGGTCTTGATCTAGCATGTGTTTGATTGCTAAATCTTTTATGTAATTATATGATTTTAAAAATTTAGAATCTATAGTTTTACCATAATCTTCTAAATCATCTACTACCTGTTTTTTTATGTTCTCTGGTAAAACTTGTATTGATAAATGATTAGGATAAACTAACGGCATCATATAAAACAGATAGTCTCCTGTCGGCTCGTTGTAATGTATCTTTTTGTATTTAGACTTTAATTTCCAATCTATTATATCTTTAAGATAAGGAATGTTTAATGCACCTAGGGTTAAATTTATAGTGCAGTATATATTATTGTAATCACAGTTTTCTATTAAATCAATTTTTTCTAGTAACTCTTTCCATACTATCGGATATCTAATATATTCTAGTTGTTCTGCAACACCGTCTATACTTAACAACAGTTTGACAGATTTAAAGTTACTCCATAAATCTAAAACTTCCTGTGTAATATAACACGCATTAGTGTTATAACTTAACATAATTTTTTTATTAAAACCTTTATCTATTAAGGATTTTAAGAAAGGTATATGAGCCTTGGCAAGCAAAGGTTCTCCACCTGCAAAATTTATTCTTTCAAGATCATCTGCTAATTTCAATATGCCTTCAAATTTTTCAATCTCCTTCGACCACTTAAAACTTTTTAAACTATATTCGTTAATCTTAGATTTTAGATGTTCCTTGTTTGCTTCTTCCACTACTTCGTTTAACATTTTCTTTTCTTCTGAAATCCAAGATGTGCTAAATTGACTACTGCACATTATACATTTTAAATTACATGTATTATTAAACCACAAATCAATAAACTTGATCTTTGTATCTATAGATCCGTCATCACCTAATTGATCGTAAAGGTAGTTATAATGACTGTATCTCTTATTCATTTGTTGTCTATAACTTTCTATTTCCAGTTCCTCATCTTTCCAACACATGCTACATACTTCTGGTTGATTTCCTTTTTCAATATCTAATCTAACTTTTTTATGCTTGGAGGTATTTAGAATGTCTTTAGGGTCAATGTCATCAATATTGATAGGACTATCTTTAAAATCTAAACTATTGCAACACAGATTTATAGATCCGTCAGTTGCAATTTGGCTATGCATATATTGTAATACACACCGTTTCTGTGTCATCTTTAATAATCCTTTAATAATTACATATATGTATAAGATTACTGACATACAAAGTATTCATTTTGAAATCACTAGCAAGTGTCAAGCACGCTGTCCAATGTGTCCTAGAAGAATAAATGGTGGACCAATGACTCCTGGTATAGAACTACATGAAGTTGATCTTGCAACATTTATTAAGTGGTTTCCAAAAGACTTTATTAGTCAATTGAAGTTTCTTAGTATGTGTGGTAATTTAGGTGATCCGATTATTGCAAAGGATACCTTGGAGATATACAGATATCTTAGAGAAACTAATCCTGAAATGTCTTTACAAATGCATACTAACGGCAGCGGCCGTAATAGAAGATGGTGGAGTGAACTTGCACAATTAAAAGTTAATGTTGTGTTTGGTATTGACGGGCTTGCAGATACACATGCGTTATACAGAGTAAATACCAACTTTCTTAAGATTATAGAAAATGCAAAAGCATTCATCGCAGCAGGTGGTGATGCACGTTGGGATATGCTAGTATTCAAACATAATGAACACCAAGTACAAGATTGTGAACGTATGAGTAAGAACTTAGGGTTTACACATTTCTATCAAAAGCATACGAGCAGATTTAGAGATGGAAAACTAGATGTAATAGATGATAATCAAATTGTAACACATACATTGTATCCGACAGCAATTAGTGATAAAAACAGTGAAAGTGTTGTAGAAGCCAAAAAAGATGTGCTGCCAACTATTAGTTGCAAGGCTATCAAAGATAGTCAAATGTATGTTGCTGCCAACGGAACTATAACTCCGTGTTGTTGGCTTGACCAAGAATGGCATCCTGCTCATTCGGAAAACAAAATAGATTATATAGATAAAATAGGTGTGTGGCCTAATTTAAATATAAATGATCTTAAAGAAATTTTTGCTAGTGGATACTTTGAAAAGATAAGCAATTGCTGGAGTTCAACTGGACTAAAAGAGTGTTCTAAGCAGTGTGGAAGTTTTGATAAATTAAACAAGCAATTTGTAAAATGAAAATAGATATTGAAGATATTAAATTTTGGATGGACGCAATTCGCAACAGCCAAGACCGAGACCGTACACTTGAAAGTTTCTGGGGCGGGCAGTTACAATCTAAAACATGGTTAATTAAAGAACTTGAAAAAATTTCAAAAAGTATTATTAATGCTGAGGTAGTAATATACGGAGGTTGGAACGGAGTGTTAGCAAGTATGCTGTTTAACAGTAACATTGGAGTCAAGCATATAACTAATATAGATATAGATCCTAGTGTTCGCGAAACAGCACTTACCATGAATAAAAAATATGAAATGGAAGGAAGGTTCACTGCTGTTACAGCAGACATGTGTAACTACACATCTATGGCAGACATAGTGATTAACACAAGTTGTGAACACATAACACAAAAACAATACGACACTTGGATATCCAATCAGCCACATCAAGCATTAATTGTATTACAAAGCAATAACTACATTATAGACGAGCATATAAATTGTTCTAATTCACTTCAAGATTTTATGGATAAGAGTAAACTTTCAAACATACAATACCAAGGTGTACTAGAACTTGCAAAATATGATCGTTATCTTTTAATAGGACAGAAAAATGGATAATAACAAACGCACAATTATAAAAGTACTATCGTATAGAACAGTAGTTGCAGTAAGTATTTTCTTTGCAGCATTAGTAATGGGATATTCTCAAGGCTTTGGAATTACCTTTGTTGTTTTATCATACACAGTTGGCTTTGCATCTTTTTGGGTACAAGAAAAACTATGGAATATGATAAGTTGGCAACGGGTTAAAACTCAAGATACAAGAATTAGATCAGTAACAAAAACAATTACTTGGAGATTATGGAGTATGCTTGTTTTATTCACAGTAGGGTTACTAATGGGTTTAAGCTCAACGCATGCATTAGAATGGACAATTGTAACAAATATTTTATTCATAGTAGTTCACTACACTCATGAAAGAATGTGGAACTTAATTACTTGGGGGAAGAAAGTATGAAGAAACTAGCACTATCATTAGCAGTAGCATTATCAATTACGACTTCAGCAGCCGCTGATAGTTTTACACTTGGAACAGGATATGGTGTAGAAAAAATTAATGCCAATCTTAGTGTTGATTTATTTCAAGTACAAGGCCTATATAGATTTGACAACGGAATGACTATAGGAGGAATGATAATGAAAGGGTTTCCTGATATAGACGGAGTAGCATCTGAAAATCGATATGAAGCAATTCTTGGTTACACAACAAGAGTAAATGACTTTTCGCCATATGCATTTGTTAGCAAGGGACTTAGAGATTATCTTGATTCGCCAAAGGCTTCAGTTGACTATTATACTGTAAAGGTAGGAACAAAATACAATCTTACAGATAAAATTTACACTGACGTAAATTATAGATTTAGGGACACTGATGATATTGTATGGAAGACAAACACATACACCGCTGGCATAGGTTATAACTTAACATCAAAGTTAAGTATAGGCATTAATAGAGGCTGGCAGCGTGGTGATTATGATTCCGAAATAACATCAATTAATTTAATTACGAGATTCTAATGCAGGTATACAAAGAAGGGGTATATCTAAAATATTCACACCTTGTATCAAACTACAAGCAAACTCTTAAAGAAAGTACATTATTAATAGAATCAGAAAATCATATAGAACACATTGCTGCCTATATCGCCTGGATGGAAGTAGGCGGCCGCATAATGGTAAGAGGACCTATGGTCCCTATCCAACAAAAAGAATTATTAGATCGTGAACTAGAAAACAATACAAAAACAGATTGTATTTTTTTACACACAAGTGGAACTACAGGTAATCCTAAACTAGTTTCTTATAGTAAACAAGAATTACAAAGAATAATTGCTAAGTCTGAATTACATTTAGACTGGAGCAAAGATACAAGTTGGTTAAATTTAATTCCAGCATATACAAGTGGGTTCTGGCATATTGTTTTGCCATTAGTAGTGAAGCACGATTGCAAAATTGTCTTATCTAGTAAACAAAGTATGAAAGAAGATTTTGCTCTAGATGTAAACACAACATTGATTGTGCCAGGATTGATTGATCAAATGCGTATAGCAAAATTAAAATTACCGTTTGAAAAGTTTAACATAATAGGAACAGGCGCTAGTCAGGTGCTTCCTAGACATGTTGAATATATTTTTCAAAACGGGTGTAAAGTTTTTAATCATTGTTATGGTACTACAGAGATAGGAAGTCCTGTCCTTGGACACAGAACATACAGTATAGATGAAAGTAACTGTTGGTTAGAACTAGACAATAACTGTGAAATAGTTAACAATGAATTAATTTACAACGGTATTGCTACGGCTGATCTTTTTCAAGTCAAAGAAAACCTTATTAAATTTACAGGTAGGTCAAACGATATCGTAAAAATAAATGGGTTTCAATGCAGTTTACTATTAATTGAAAACACTTTAGAGGAACTAGGATTCGGAGATTGTTTAGCAGTTCCACATAATAAAGCCGGAAGTGATTATATACAACTTCTACACACTGATGGAAATCCTAACAAGAAAGAACTTAAAGAGATACTAACCCCTATACTTCCTCCTTGTAATATTCCATTAAAATATACAAAGATAGATAGCATTCCTAGAAATGCTTTGAACAAAAAGGTAAGAAATGCTGTTCAGACAAATCTATAAGGATGATCCACTGTTACCTGCATTCATGGAAGTATGCAGTAAAAGAGGATTTAACAATAATACATCAATAGAAAAACTAAAGTTTGATTACTTTGATAATGTTTATTTCTTTGCAGGAATAGAGAATGATGCAATAAAGTTATTCAGCGGCGTACATGAGTTTGATATAGATGGCAAAAGATACTGGCGTTGTGGTTTTCGAGGTGCAACAGTAGATGCTGATCAGAAAATGAGCCGCAACCTAAGAATAAACTCTTTGAACGTTGGTATAAATTATTACATACAAATGCAATATGTAGAAAATATCCACGGTCCATCTAAGTTTGTTCATACTTCAAATACACCGGAAAGTATCGATGGTGCTAGTAGAAGCCATGCAGTAGACAGATTAATGCACCGAGGTATAAGCGGTATAACTCTATTAAAATCAAACTATGAATATCTTTATACAAAACAAAATGTTTGGCTGTTAGATAAAGAATTATGGTATAACGATTTCAATAAGTATCATAGGGATAATCATACAATAAATGTTCCATCAATTCTAAATTAAGTCTGCTAGTTCAGGAAATGTTTTCTTGAAATTAGTATTTCTAATTAATTCCATCTTTGTAATATAATTCTTAAAGTTAGGCAGTAAGTTTGTTTTATCCTCACTATTCATAAAGTCAAGTACACCTTCGTACCTTCTCCACCCGTATGGATTATCTTTCCAGAATGCATCATCTTGTGTGTAGTTATCCCAGAGCCATTGCTTTAATTCTGCAAAACGCTTTTCAACATCCTGTTTGTGTTCTTTAGGTAACAATCTCATTTCTAAAAAGGTTGGCATGTATACTAAATGGATATTCACTATGCCGCCGCCTATAACTAGTCCTTCTTTGTTTGTCCTAGTGTTAATTTTTTTATATTTTTTGTTTATCTTCCATTTGACAAAATCTGGAAGATGTTTTATGTTTAGTACATTAAGACAGGTAGCAATAGTTACATCTATATTTTCAGGTGTATTATCTAGCAGATCTAAATTACGTTCAACAGTTTCCCAATTGCTTGGATATCTAATAAAGTGATTTCTTTCATCAGTACCATCTAGACTAAATCCTACTTGCACTCTTTTAAAGTGACACCACAATTCTATAATTTCTTCGTCTATCAAAAGTCCATTAGTGTTATATCTTAAAACAATATTTTTTTCGTATCCTTGCCTGATAATTTCTTGTATGAATTGCTTGTGTTCTCTGATCATCAAAGGTTCGCCGCCAGCAAAGTATACCTGTTTTACATTAGGTATTTGTTTATACATTTCTTGCCAGAAATCAGGGTTCTCATGCCATTTATTATTAAAGTTTTTTCTTTCCCAATGCATCTGACTATGTATGACTTTATCATCAGTCAGTTTCTTTAACTTATAATAATCACCTACCCACTGACTGCTATCATGCGGACTACACATTACACATTTTAAATTGCAAGTATGTCCTAATCTTAAATCAAGATATTGTATACGCTCAGGAGCAGTTCCATCTTCTAGTGTTTCTTCTATCAGTTCTTGAATGTTAATATGCTCATCTTGCCAATAATTATGTTCCCATATTCTCTTACTACTGATTCCTTTAGCCTCTTCACTAAAACACTTCTGACAACTCTCCGAGATCTTACCAGCCATCATGTTTTTCCTTACATCTTTCATGTACTGGCTATTCCATGCTTCCATTGGAGTTTGGTTACCGAAGTTTGCATGTTCTCCGTTTGAATCTTTAATTATACCTACTGTAGGATTAATACCAGCGCCGCTGGCGTTTGCACCACAGCACAATCTCATATCACCGTTTGGTCTTGTTGCCATATGAATCCAAGGCAACACACAGAATGTAGGGCTGTTTGATTTGTCCTCAATATCCTGTTGCCATTCGGCAAGTTGCTTGTTATTGTGATCTTTCCAAAATTCTTCTTTCATATATTTTTACTACCTAGTGAACGTCCAATAAATACTACTATAATGCTTAATATTTATAATCTAAAAACTTACGACATGCTAGGCGTGGCAACCCCATTTTCTGAAGAATGGAGTTCTATATCTATTATGTTAAGCGGTGGAGCAGATAGTGCATTGTTAGCATACTTACTATGTAACCATATTGAAAAGTATAAAATAAATTGTTCTATAGAAATCATAAGTGCAATACGTTGTTGGAAGACAAGACCTTGGCAACGTTATAATAGCATTGAAGTTTATGAATACTTAGAAAACAGTTTTCCTAATATAGATATTACAAGAAATGAAACTTACATTGCTCCTGCATTTGAACACGGATCAGAAGGAAAACTATTTCAAGACGAATGGGGTAATCTTGCATCAGGAGACAGTGTTCACCTAACATCGTACGCAGAATATCTATGTAAGGAAAAGAAAATACAAGCAGTATATAACGCCGTTACTAAGAATCCGCCACAAGACGTTGTTCAAGGAGGATTAGATCATAGATACAATCCAAGGGATGGAAACATTACCTTTAGAGACAATGTGATAGTAATACAGCCTTTCAAGCATCTGGATAAGAAACAGTTATATAAAATTTACGAAAAGAATGGAATAATAAATCTCTTCAACATCACGAGAAGTTGCGAGGGAGAATTCAAGGATCTGGATCACACAAATTATGAACCACACCAAGAAGTTCCTATCTGTGGTGAATGCTTTTGGTGCAGAGAAAGGAGTTGGGCAAAAGATGTTTAAGGAATATAGTTTACTTGACATAACTCCTACTGCTAAAAAAATTATTATGCAGGCATATGATAATGAACCTATACTGGAATATGCCGGGGGGATAGTGAAGGAATATAAGGTAGATTCAAATTTACTTGATAGTAATATTGATTTATCTCTTACAATATTAACTAAATTTTTTGGAACAGATGTTCCTGAACATACAGACGATGGAAGAAGCAGTTGTTTGATAGTTCCTCTATCAAATGATGTTTTTACAGTTAGTGTATCAAGAAATGAACATAAGGTATTAGGTCCTTTCATCTTAGATACTAGTTTGCCTCACAGTGCAAACGTAAGTAAAGAAACAAAAATTCTAAGTATTGACCTTGGATTATCCTATGACGAAACAGTAAGGAAATTGTCACACGGAGTTAAGATAGATGCCAAGTAAAACATTCTGCATCTATCCTTTCACAGGAATGGTTACAAGAGAGGATGGAGCATTAAAGCCATGCTGTCGGGCAGAACCTGTAGGCTTCATCAATAATGAAAGTTTAGAACAAGCATGGAACAATGAAAACATGCAAGAACTAAGGCGTAAGGTTCTTAACGGTGAGCGGCCGGTTGAATGTACAAGTTGTTGGAAATTAGAATCGCAAGGAGTTGAAAGTTTAAGACAGCAAGGACTTAAGACACAAGAATTAAGAAACAAAACAAAAAACTGTAATACTGTTATGCCTTATGAATTTCCTGTGCTTGAAATTAAACTTAACAATTTATGTAATTTAAAATGTAGAATGTGTAATCCATTAGATAGTACACAGTGGAAAGACTGGAACCAAGTAAGTGGATACTACAAGAAAGAAAAGAATTATCTTTACGATACTATAAAAACATTAAATTTAGAAAACGGTAGTTACATAGGGTTGTTTGACGATAATCCTAACTGGTTAGATAGTTTCAAAAAGATAATGCCTTATTTAAGGATCGTAGAGTTTGGCGGCGGTGAACCATTAATGGATCCTCAACATTACGAAATACTAGAACTGCTGAGTGAGTATGGCAATAATATTGAAATAAGATATGCTACAAACGGAACTACACTTGGCATAAAGGGTGATAGAAATATCCACAAGTATTGGCCTAAATTTAAAAACGTAATTGTAAATGTTAGTATTGACGGTATACATGATGTTTATGAACATGTGCGTACCAACGGCAAGTTCCAAGATGTTAAAGATAATATAGAAATAATGAAAACACTACCTAACATAACAAGAATAGTTGGTAAACACACAGCACAAGCAGGAAATATATTGCATATGGCTGACACAGCAGAATATTTTATTGATACTATGGGCATACCTTTTTACAGTCATAAAGTTTCTTATCCTAACGTATTGAGTATACAGGTATTGCCTAAAGAATTAAAATCATTAGCACAACATAGAATAGAAAGTTTTATAGATAGATTTGATAAATTAAAAAATCAAACATTATACGGAATCGATCTAAAAGAAATTGTGATACCTAATCTTGAAGATACAATAAAATTTATGAATGCTACAGATTGTTCGCATGCATTTTCTGACTTTCTTGAATTTAACAAAAAATTAGATATAACAAGAAATAGTAAAAGTATATTTGATATCAATCCGGAGTTTAAACAGTATGAATAAGATTACAAGTAGATGGGGTCATCAAAACAGTCTTAGTGTTATGTGGAACCTTGGTAAAAGATGTAACTATGATTGTACTTACTGTCCCGCAAGTATACATGATAATCACAGTCCGCATACTGACATAGAAATACTTGAAAGAACTATTGATAAAATATGTGAAACCACTAGGCCTGTAAGATTTACATTCACCGGCGGTGAGCCAACTGTACATCCTAAGTTTGAACAACTATTACAATACCTGCGTGCTAAAGATGTTTCCTGGGTAAGTTTAACTACAAATGGAACAAGAACTGCAAAGTGGTATGTTGATAATGAAAAATATTGGAATCATATTTTGTTCAGTTTACATTATGAGTCTGATTACCAACGTGTTGTAGATACAATTTTAGAATATAAAAAACAGGGAGAGAGAAATTTCTTTGTAAATGTAATGGCACATCATGATTATATGGAAGCAGTTAAGACTACTGTTGATTTATTTGATGCTCATGATGTAAAGTATGCTGTCAGAAGAATACGTTGGGGTGAAGAAGACCACGATGTGTTTGACGATAACAAGTATGAAGACGCTGATCTTGATTGGTTATTATCTAAAGATGCAACAGCAGATCCAAATTGTATTATAGATGACGAAGAACTAATGCATGCCAATGATGTAATTAAACAACATAAGAATCAGTTCAAAGGGTGGCAGTGTAGTATAGGATTAGAAAGTCTAATGATTAACTGGGACGGGGAAGTGCATCGTGCAACATGCAGGGTTGGTGGTAGTATGGGTAATATATACCAAGGCACATTTGTTCATCCTATGAAAGAAATAATTTGTGATAGAAACTATTGTACTTGTGCAGCAGATATCTTTATAACGAAATTAAAACTTTAAGAGATTTTTCAAGGGTTTCGAAATATTCATCATCGGCAATAATAGGCATGGCTATAATAAATCTTCCTGGATTGTAAATATTTAATTCCATCCCAGCCTCCCAATATTGCTGAGGTGTTAAAATGTTAGGTAAAGAAAGTTCCCCTAGTAGTCCAATATTATGATAATCTAATCCTGTATTTTTAAAAATATTAGATAATCTCTTTTCTAGTAACGGTATCTTACTATAATCATCTAGCCTATTCAACATACAGTCTAGTGCTTCAATTGCATGTGCAGAAGGATTAAATGTATGACTGTGCCACATTTCAGATTTTGCTGCTTGCTTTAGGATTTTTTCGTTACCCATTGCTGCACCAAAAGGAACATATCCTGCAGTTATTGATTTACTAATTGCAATTATGTCAGGCTTAATATCATACCTCTGTGTACTGATAGGATGTCCAAGTTTGCCAAAACACCCAGCACAGTCATCAACAATTAAATTAAGATTGTTATCGTCACACAGTTTTCTTATCTCATGCCACCACTCTCTTGTTCTAGGAGCCACAGTATGAATCCATGGAATAGTTTCTACCAAAATTGCACCTACTTCATTGTCTATCAAATTTTTAATATTATCTATATCTGCTATAACAAATCTATCTAAGTGTGTTTCGCCTCTCGCTGCTTTTGTAAGGTAAGTGCATCCGTGATAATTATTTTTAATAGTAATAATTTTTTTAGAATCAGGATCTACATTATCCCAGTAATGATCGTTTAATGCTATTGCAGATTCAACTGCATCACTACCGCTATGTGTCCACATCACTGTCTTCATGTTAGCAACAGAAAGTAATTTTTCAGTTACTGCATTTAGTTTGTGACTAGTTTTTGCTGAGTGTAAAAATCTAATATCTGTATTACGAATAGCATCTAATATTTCATTATCACTATAACCGTAAACAAAACTACTATTTCCCATCTGTGTGTCAAGGTACTTTTTATTTTCGGTGTAGATATAATATTTTTCAGTCTTGGTGATAACTCTTTTGTCATCTTGGTTCATCCAATTTTGAGTCATTTCATTAAAAACTAGCATGAATGTATTTAAGTATAAGTATTACTGTAATTAAAGAATATGATAATATGAAAGAATATCTAGTAAAATTATTTAAAAACTGGAACCAAAAGGAAGCAGATTCCTTTCATTCTAACTGCGAAACAGATGATATAGAAGGAAGATCTATCTGGTTTTATGACGAGACTGGAACTACCATTTATAGAGATATCACTGCTGTGCATATCAGCAATACTGGCAAATGCTGCAAACTCACTGATTGTTTTTGGAAATTAAATGAGTGGGATGCATTTTTAAAGTTATATGAATTATCTCAAACTGGAAAAGAATTTAGAGTTGAAATACCTATAACAGGTAGTGTGACAGAAGACAATTTTTTCTATAGCGAAGTACAAAGACCTGCTTTCCAAGTAGGATTAGATTTCCAATATGATTTATTTGAAAACAATGTAGATAAGCAATATTTTGTAGAATATATAGATCAGACAGTTATACTATTTAAAAATCTTAAAAAGGTAGTTAGTAGCATAGATAGTATTGGCTACCCTGAGATTGGAATACCACCTACTAAAAGACTAAGAGACAAAGACGGATATTTTTGGAGTGATTTTAAAAAATGGAAACTAACAGAACAACAGTTTGTAGACAGGATGAAAAATGACTTGAATGTAGTATTTTTTTATATTAATCATAATTTAGGTGAAATATCTTATCAAGAAGAACTAAAACAATACGCGGAGGAACAATGGAATACGATCTAGTAAAGGTAAAGTACGAAGTTGTTAGTAACGGAATAGTTGTTCACACAGGAGAGATTCATACAGGATGGCTTCATAGTTTATGTGATATATATTTAGATTTTAAAGGATCAACTAACGTTTTAAAAATATACTATAAGGATAAGATATTCGAAATATCTAGTCCTGAAGATTTTACATATAGGACAGTTTTATAACTTCCAAATATCAAAGCTCTCTTTACCATGAACTGTACCTTTGATATTACAAGTATTGCATGGTGACTTTTCAGCTCTTAATCCCTTTAATAACTTTTTCCTATAAGACATTAACTCATCACCAAACCAAATATCTTTAATTGAAGTAACATGAATATTACCAAGTACACCTTTTCTGCCCCAATCATTATCACAAACTAAAGCATCACCATTCCAATCAATAAACATTTTGTAAAAAGGTATGTGACAAACATTAGTTATATTTTCTATTTTATCAGCAGTAATATTATTTTTTCTATCTATTAAATTTAATTCAAATCTTTCTGGGTAACAATGACGAGGAATAATTTCAATATTTGTATCTCTCTTCATTTCTATAAGTTCGTTTGTAATATCCTTGTCATACATACTAACCATAATATGTGTACAACCTGCATCGGCAAAATCTTTTATTTTATCAGCAGTAAGATAATCTCCGTTAGTGTTTACATCAATCCATTGTGAATTAGTTTGCGCTAGAATTTCTATATGTCTTGTCAACTTTTTGTGCAACAAAGGTTCACCAAACCCTACAAAACCAACTCGTCCATTAAAGTTAATATCATTAAGGTCATCGACAAGTTTTTGTGTAGTACGTTCAGATATCACCCAGTTTCTACTTGTATAAATTTCTGGGTCACTTCTAGGACAGAAAACACATTTTCTATTGCATATATCAACAGGATTTATTTGTACACTTCGTAAACTAGAAAGTTTATCAAAGACTCCACTTGATTGCTCTGCTCTTAAGTTATGTAGATTCATTCAAAACGTTCCCTAACCATATCTACAAAAAGTTTTACATTTTCTTCTGGTGTTTCTTTGTGTATGCCATGTCCTAGTCCACATATCCAACCAGCTCTATCAATTCGTTCCATGCTGTCAAGCCATTCTGTTATTTCTTTTTGCAAGTATAATTTAGGAGCCATCATTAACTTCTCATCGAAGTTACCTTGAATAAATCCGTCTTTGTATTTTTTAAATGTGCTATGTATATCAACAGTACTATCAATACCTAATCCTGCCCAACCCATTCTATACAGTGTAGGTAAGCATCTTAAATTTAAATGCTGTGTATAATATCCTGTATCAGTTTGTATTAATGGTTGTAGTATATTAACGTAGTGTGTTTTAAAGAATGCTTCGCTCATGTTACCTACACCACTATCAAGTATCATAACTTTCTCTGCACCGGCTTCTAATTGCAAATGAATGTTATGTTGAAGTACTGGTACTATAACTTCTTCTAAGTATTCTGCCTTCCACTTCAAATCCATATTAGGTTTTTTACCTGTAGCATAGTTTAGCAAAGTCCACGGCCCACCAACAAATCCTATTAGGCTTTTCTTTTTGCTTAACAGTTCTCTAGTTGAAGAAACAGCAGCCTTTTGAAACTGCATGTGTTCTACTGCACGTGAAACGTCTTTGTGATCTTTATAGTTGTCTTTGTTAATGTACCATTCAAACTGTGGCCCTGGTGCAAACTTTAAAGGAACACCTAAACCTTCAATTGGAAATAGTATATCACTGAATAATATTGCTATATCAAAATCAAATTGATCAATTGGTAGCATAGCAGTACGTGCGGCTATCCTTGGTAGTTTACACATCTGTTCAAATGTAAACTGTTCCTTTAGTTCCATATAACCTTTTTGGTATCGGCCTGCTTGTCTCATCATCCATATTGGAGGACAAGACTGTTCTACCCTATTACAGGCATTCGAAAATTTTTCATTCATTAAGGCTTTCCATATCTATTAAAGACATTCTATACAATCCATTTACGTTTTTAAAACCAAACTTTTCAGTGTACTTGTTGGGGTTTTTAAATAGCACATAATTACTTTTCGAAGGTACACAATCATATATTTTTTCAAGATGGTTTCTAGTTTGAATCATTCTCTCTGCATGTTTAGGTATATCATCTAGTATTGTTTTTAAAATTTGCCTAGGCATTGTAGCACTGATAGGTCTATATTTTCTTAAATATTCTATTACTGTTTTATTAGCAATACACCAACCAAATCTTGCTCCGGGGATAGCATAACTTTTTGAAAGTGTTTTTAGCACTATTATATTATCAACGTGTTCATCTACTATGCTTTCTTGAGCAAAATCACCATATGCTTCGTCAACTATCAAATATTTGTAATCCTTTGCTATATCTATAACTTGCTGTTTAGGAATAACTGTTCCGTCATTACCATTTGGATTAATTAGGTAATAGACATCGTCACCTTCTGGTACATCAAATTGCGTTGCACCATACCAAGGATTTTGACATACTGTCATAGATAATTTATTGTCTTGCAGGAATCTTTCAAGCCTAGTAACTAATTCGCTTATACCATATCCTACTTCTATGTGTTCGTAATTATAGTGTTCTATCAAAGCAGAAAGTTCATCAGCATGGGTAACGTACTGTCTTATATCTAAATTTACTTTTATATGTTTATCATAGCAAACATTCTGTGCAAGATTAATCATTAGTATACGCCTCTCATAATTGGGCCTTTACCTTCATTTATACGATGCATACCAGGCTGCTTGCTTTGAATGTTCACACACTTAATATAAGGATTATCAATCATTATTTTTATTTGTGACTTTATATCTTCAATGCTTAGTCCATTTAGATGAGGATACTGTTTTAATTCTTCAGTTCCTTCTATATGTCCAATGTTTATAATTTTTGAATCTAGATAACTTTTAAAAAATGCTCCATCAAAATTAATTTTCTTACTTGTTAAATTTAATAATTGTTTTTCAAGATCATAAGATCCGCTAGGATTATGTAATATTGCCAATCCTAGATAACTTCCGATATTCAGAATTGTATGTTTAATTTTATTTTCATTACAATGTTCATATAGATCTACTAAAAGTTGAGAGGCTCTAAATCCAAAACCCACACCAAAGTTAATTGTTAAATCATAATCTTTAGTTCGTTTACAGAACTCTTGTATATGTGCATTGTCATGTATATCCCAACCACTGCTGCGGCTATAAAAATTTGCATTATATATTTTTCCTATCTCTTTGCCTAACCAATGATTTTTATTACTAGTAATTCTAACTTTCATATGCTACCCTTGTGTGCGGTAATACTTTTACAGGAGATTGATCAAGTACCTTAAACAGATTAGTTGTATCAACATTTAGACTGCTTGCATAATAATATACATTGCTGATCCACAAAGCAGTTTCACTATCACAGTAAGACAGCAAACTTTTTAATTGCCAAGCCTCTCTAATATCGCATACTCCATAATTTACTGTACAATCCTTAAGATAGTCGTAATACTTTTGTATCCTGTCAAAATCTACATCCTTTAAATCTTCTTCAGTTGCTTTTCGTTGTCCTGTGTTTAATATATTAAGATAGTTTTCGTAAACATCTTTAACACTATTAGAAGTAATCAAACTTTTTTGAAACTTAAGACTTACAAAACTATAATCGTAGTATTCAACTGTTTTTATTTTATTTTCGTATGCCCATCTTGCTACCATGTCTCCACTTGCAACACCTACTATTTTATTAAAACTTCCTTGTAGTGGTTTGTATTCTTCAGTGTTAGTATAATACACCATATCATTATTTTCTGGTTCAAATTTTTCTAGAAGAAGTGTTAATTCTTCTTTATCTTCTTTATTGTAAAAATCAAAGTAATCATCTGGATCTTCGACTATTGTAATATCTAAATTAGTATTAGTATGCTTGGTTAAAATTGTTTCACCGTTAGAAATAACTTTTACGTTATCAGTTGACAGTATCTTAAACAGTGTATCTTGTGTAAATATCGATCCTTCCTTAATCACAATATATGGAAGTTTGAGAGATTGTTCGCTGTAAGATTTCACTAGAAACTTTTCTTTAATGGGATTGATAATTCCACAAAAAGTTAGAGTCTGAGACAAATATTTCTCATCTAAAATATCAATATATACATGCATACGTTTTCTACTTACTAAATATTATGTATATTTAAGGTAAACAATGGATTTTTTTAGCAGAACTGATATCAAGGTTGATCTAGCAGAGATAACCAAAAACTATTTGAAAAACAAAGAGTCTTGGGTCTGGGCAAACAATAAGGTTGCTATCAATAACCATAACGGAAACGATTATGATCCTTCTGACACACGTTATAAATTAATCTATTCTGAATACAAATACATTAACTTAGCATTTCAAAATACAATATGGGAAGAACTAGTTAATAAACTACCCATCAAAAAAGGAAGAGCAAGACTACAAATAATGAAACCAGATAGTCTTCTGACGTTGCACAGAGATTTTGAAAAAAGATATCATCTTGCGATAATAACTGATCCTGCATGTTTATTTTTAGATGCTGAAGAAAACAAAACTTATCATGTTCCTGCTGACGGGTACTTTTATAAGATAGATACTACCAAGTTACATACAGCGTTCAATGCTAGTAACAATTGTGATAGGTTGCATCTGGTAGTGAGCGAATATGTATAAACAATTTACGTCATGGGTAGATATTGATAAGTGGAATGGCATTTGTAGTGAAATATACAATGCAAAAGTTCTTAACGAATCTAGCAATAGGATGACAAAAGAAAAATGGATTCTTGCTGCGTTAAAATTAAGCAATCACAAGGATAACATTGACTGGGTTGATTGTTATGATTATGATGTGGTATTCCAAGAATGGAATTTAGGAAAAGTTGAAATTAAGACCGGTAATCATCCCATGTTCAGCAAGGTGCAGTGCAAACCAAAAGACATTGTTAAACTTAAATTAAAAAATATTTACGAAAGTTCCTATGATAGAGAAACGTTGGATAAGGACTTTGATCACTTGATGGTTGTTAATCTTGCACCTGTGTTCTGTGTAGCGTTCTGTGATTATGCGACTGCAAATAAACATTTGGTTCAATTAAAAGACGGATTTCTAACAAAGATACCTATGGATGAACTAAAAATAGTGTATAAAGAATCTAATAAATTTACACAGAGTAAGATCAATTTTGATCCAAAAAGTGTTATAATAGGACAGTTACAAGAAGCAGGATACTAATGTATATCAATACTTTAAAAATAACATTATCAGATATATTTGATATTAATCAGACTGAGTATAGTATATCCTGGATGCTTAAGGCAGATATAGTTGAGGTTATTAATCAGTATATTAAAAATAAAAAACTAACGGAAATTGTTAATATAGATAATGGATATAGTATTACCTGGAATAGCAAAGAAGGTTATAAAGAATTTGTTGGGGAAGATTTATATCTTAATCTAGTCAATCAATTAGAAGATTTAGGTGTTTCTATTTCTTGGTTGGAATAGCAGTACTTCTATATTGTGCTTCAACAGCATCAGGCCAAAACCATACAGCATCAATAATATTTTTAGTATCTAGTTTTTCTATATATTTTTTGATTGAGAGTTTCATATCGTTGTCTGGACTTACAGCATAGATAGTTGTTACTGTTCCTCCCCAGTTTGAAAATCCGCTCCGTAACATCTGTTTCCAACCAAATGCTGTTGCTTCTATTTCATCAAAAGTATCATCGATTGTTATTACAACCACATTGTGAAGTGTATTTGATAGATCCGATTCAAGGGGTATAGTCCAAAAGATTTTTATATCATTACGCATAAAAATACTTATGTAAGAAACGTATCAGTCTATTTGATTATGATAATGCTGCCCAGGCACCATTTACATATGCTACAACAGTTTGATTACCTGAACCTGTTGGATTCCAAACTGTACCGTCTGCTATAGCAATCATACCTTGTGCTGGTACTGCTGGTGCTGCTGTAAGTATTGCAAGTTTTGCAAAGCCGTTGACATCAAGTGTTGCTGCTGCTGTTTCTTGGTTGATCGCCATCTGTCCTGCACTATCGAATGTAAACTTCTTAGTTGAAGCACCGTTAACACCATGACCAACAAGAATATGAATTTTCTGGTCAACTCTATCTGTAGTGATTGTACCATTAGGGTCAACCTGAGAAAGAATAGCACTTACAATCCTGTTATCGTTAGTTGGGGAGTCTTGTCCTGAGAATGCATACGCTCCAAGTATATCACCACCAACTAATTGTGTAGGACTTGCAATTGAACCCTTATATGATTCAAGAGTCATTCTACGTAGGTTACCTAAACCTGTTAACACATCTGCTACTGAACTTGGCGTAGAAGTTAGTGTTGCTAGAACCAGTGGTGAATCAGCATCTGTTCCTGGATAAATGTATACTCCGCCTTCAGCATTTGAACTTGTGTCAAACAGTGTCATTCCACTGTCTATAGTTTGACCAATATTTAAACCAGTTCCTACAGTAATCGTATTATCAATTGCATTAACAATTATAGATGAATCATCACCAAACACAGATCCTTGTATATCTGATACAACAGACTCAGATCCACTCATAATAGAAACACCACCTACAGTAGAACCTACCGGTAAATTAATGGCTGCCCCTGTTGCTGTAACTTCTGCATCTCCTAAATGCAAGGAAGTTCCGCTTAGGTATAAATCTTTAAATTTAAGTGAACTGCTACCTATATCATATGTTTCAGTAAGGTTAGGAATAATATTGCCTTTAACTGTACCATCTAAATTAATTTTATTGTCTACACCATCTACAAGTGTAGTTGAATCATCACCTGAAATACTACCGTTAAAATCTGCTGTAAGTTTGCCAGTTACTGCAAGGTTGCCATTTACGGTAGTTGTACCCAATGAAGTATTGCCAGATACTGTAAGAGTAGTTAAACTTTGAGTTGGGCTTATTGTAGCACTAATGCTGTTTCCTGCGTCGCTGTGTGCAAAACTGATACCTGTATGCGGTCCTGCATCTAATACACTTCCTATGTAGTCTAGTGCATTTTCATCTGTGTAACCTGTAACAGGTGTAATATTTCTTAATAAACTTGTTCCGTCACCTATGTACAGTTGTTCACTGTCCGTGATGTATACAAGTTCTCCTTGTTGGGGCGGAGTCGCTAATATTTGGCGCTCTGCTTCCGTTCCTCTTCTTATCTGTAATGGCATATAATTTAAACTCCTGGCAAAATTTCGTATATCTTTCTTATGCTAGTGTATTTATGCCGGAAAGAAAGATACTGTAAGTTTATAATATTAGTGTATTTCAACATCTGCTGCTAGAATAAAGCGATATTTATTACTTTGTGGTGCTGCAGGACGGTGCCAATACTTACTAGGGTATATTAACCAATGAAAATCACTTGGTTTTATATGAAATTTACCATCGTTTTCTGGTCCGTCAGGAGCAAATTCTGTGCCGCATAAATCACGGTTATCTACGTCATCTGGTATGTGCAGGTAAAACACGCCACTCATCATTTGTGGTTCTTTAACGTGCTGATGATGGTGCCAAAGTTTTTCTCTATCTTCTGCACCTTCTTTGTTTGTCATAAAACTCCATGCCTGCATCTTGCCAACTTGTACTTCTTTGCCAAAATACTGAAACACAGAGAATAAAAAACTCATTCTAAACTTCATCCAACTAGGATGCTGTCTAGCAAACACATTTTCTTTAGTTTGAAACTTAGGACTGTTTTCCCAATAATTTCCTGCATCAATAATACTTTTAATATCTTGGATAACGTAGTCAACATCTTGCTGTGTGATTACACTGCTGTAATCATACTTTTTAAAGATGTTGTTGCTATCAATAATGTTCATCGTAGTATTTATAGAGTGTTATGGAGCGGGTGAGGAGAATCGAACTCCTAGCATCAGATTGGAAATCTGAGGTATTGCCATTATACGACACCCGCTTGTAGTATTACTCGTGTTCTCCGCCGGGATCGTTTGGATCTAGTGGAACCTTATGAGCAACACCGTGCTTGTCACGATAGATAGTATAATTTCTACCTCGACCGTGTGAATGATATCCGTTCCTAAATTTAAAAGACCCTGGATATTTTTCTGCTGCCTTAAATGTTCCTACAGTAATAACAACTGCGGCTACAACAATTACATGGCCAACAGCACTATACATAAATGCTGTCACACTATTAACAATCATAATAGCAAATACACTTGACCACATAAACGCAAGTATCTGCATTACCATGTGTCTAACTTGCAGGTCCGGAATATGTCTTAATGGATTCTTGTTGTGATCCATTACGCCATTCCAACTACTGAAAATAAATTCTCTCATCTTATTCGCCTTCGCCTTTCCTTGCACTTAATAAGATATAAAGTACAACTATACTAAATGGAATTCCTATAAAAAAGAGCCCTATCAGAGGATCCCTTCATCGGTGAGTACTTTCACAGTTTCTTCAGTCAGAGGAATCTCTGTTTTGAAGTTTAGATTAAGATTTTCATCATTAATCTTTTGCTTTTGCTTTTTCAGATCTTTGATCTGTGCTTTGGCTTGAGTGATTTGCTCTTTGCCAATAACAGAAGTATTTACAGTATCTCTACCATAATACTCTGGGTTGTCTCGATTCTTAACACGATTAAGACGACCTTCTAATACCTTCATATCGGTCACAGCACTCTGCGATGAAATATGAGATAGTTGACCCAGACGCTTTTCAATAAAAGCGGCTTTCGCAAGATTAGTGGAAATACCACAACTTGCATTTGCCGTTGCTACTAGAGCACGGATATTATAAAATGCTTGCAGGAGTTTCATCCTACGAGCATCATTTGCAAACAGTTCGTCGTTCGCAGTTTGGATCTCTTTTACATGATCCACAAACTCGTTAAGTTCGATGGACGTTACCATCTCAATTGAATTGATTGCATCTTGGATGCTAGTTTGAACGTTATTCGCTTTGCGTAGATTGATTTGCATATTCTTCGGCCTCCTCTGCCTTTTGTTTTGCCTCTTCTGCTATTTGTTCTGCAGATTTAATTTTACCTTCAAAATGATCTTTAGTATATAAACCTTCTTCTATTTCTCTTAGTGCAGTTACCGCAGATTTTTCATCTTTGTGCCTTTTTGGTGATAGTGGTTGACTGCCTTGTGATATTTCTCTGCCTCTCTTTGCTGCCATTTGAATTAAATTATATGGGTTATTGTCTGCTATTTTTATTGCCTCTTCTACAAATACTCTCGCCATGTCGTTCCTTTCTAAAGTTAACGGTTCCGTAAAAGGTCAAGTAATGGACTGAACAAAATTCAACAGTCTGTTTAGACCTATCAATCTACACACGAACAAAGTGCATAAACTGTTTACTACCGGTTATCAAAAAACAAGCCTTAATAAAACCGGATCACACAGTTAAGGATTTTATATCCTATCTATGTAAGGGACATTTGTTACCAAATATCAGGTCCACTCTCGTCTACCCTTTACTTCCCCGGTTGCTTTGAAATACAAGTATTCCTAAACAACATATACTAATATAGCATCTTTATACTGTTTGTCAACTACTTATTAGGCGTTTTGGACAATAATTTTGCATCCCATGCCAAAATAGTTCTATTTCCTTTGCCTTTCCATGGATACACTGTATGTGCAACATAACTAGGAAACATTACCATTTTCATTGGTGCTGGTCTAAACTTCCAAGAATCGTTAAAAATAAAGTGTGCTGGATTGCGTATTACAGGAAAACGGAATTCTAAGCATCCGTCTGATACATTAGAGTCTTCATCAAGTTCTGGAAAGTCTATATAGATATTACCGCTGATATGTGCTTCGTGACTATGAAGAGCCTGATACTCATCTGCAGATTGCTTTATAGTCCATGCACTTATTAAATGAGGATCATATCCATTTAGATCTGAAACGCCTGTAACCTTTACAATATTATCTATATATTCTCTGGCTTTTGTTTCAATATAACTTTTTAGATAATCTGTATCTAATTTAAATTCGTTTGGAACTATCTGTATTTGCTGGCCGCCCCTTACACTAATGTTAGGGTTTCCTGCATCGTTGTGTTCAGTATGCGTGTGTGCATCTTGAACAGTTTGTTTAAGTTGAGAAAAAATACCAGCATCGACGTCTTCAACTGCCATTACTAGTGGATTAAAATATGCATACTTCATCATACTGTATATATCACCATCCTATTAGTCCCCAACCATGATTGGCAACTGCATTAAAAATAATTGCAAGACAGGTTACAATGTGCAACATTATCCATATTGTACGCAACACTGCAACCATGTCTGCTTTTCTATTATCATCGTAGGCTTTACGCCCTATGGTTTTGCACCATAGTTCCCACATTACTTCTTATCTACTTCTTCGTATTCAGCATCAACAATATTGTCATCTTCTTTTTTAGATTCTGCTTCTGTTGTTTCTGCTTGTGCTTCTTCCTGTTGTGCTTTGTAGACTGCTTCGCCTAATTTTTGCACTACTTGTCCTAGTGCTTCAACTTTAGATTTAATTACATCAGCATCATCTCCCTTTGCTGCCTCTGCAAGTTCATCTTTGGCTTTTTCAATTGCTTCCTTGTCTGCTGCTTCAACTTTGTCGCCATGTTCTTTCAAACTCTTTTCAGTTGAGTTGATTAAACTGTCTGCTTGGTTTTTAGCATCAACAATTTCACGCTTTGCTTTATCTGCTTCTTTGTTCGCTTCAGCATCTTTTACCATTTGATCAATCTCTGCTTCACTAAGTCCGCCGTCTGATTGAATAGTAATTTTCTGCTCTTTGCCAGTTCCTTTATCAGTTGCACTTACACTAACAATACCGTTAGCGTCGATATCAAATGTAACTTCAATCTGTGGCATACCTTTTGGTGCTGGTGCAATACCTTCCAAGTTAAATAACCCTAACTGCTTATTGTCAGTAGCCATTTCTCTTTCACCTTGTAGTACTTTAATTGTAACAGCACTTTGGTTGTCATCTGCTGTTGAGAATACTTGTGACTGTTTAGTAGGAATTGTAGTATTCTTTTCAATTAGTTTAGTTGTTACACCGCCTAGTGTTTCAATACCAAGTGATAGTGGAGTTACATCTAACAGTAACACGTCTTTTACATCACCACTTAGTACACCTGCTTGAATTGCTGCACCCATAGCAACAACTTCATCAGGGTTAACACCTCTATTAGGTTCCTTACCAAAGAACTTTTCTACAGTTTCAATTACCTTAGGCATACGTGTTTGTCCGCCTACAAGGATTACATCAGTAATATCACTTTTGCTAATGCCTGCATCTTTCAATGCTACCTCACAAGGTTTAATTGAACGTTGAATAAGTTCGTCTACAAGACTTTCAAATTTAGCACGAGTAATTTTTAAATTAAGGTGCTTAGGTCCTGCTGCATCTGCTGTAATAAACGGTAAACTGATATCAGTTTGTGTTGTGCTTGATAATTCAATCTTGGCTTTTTCAGCAGCCTCTCTTACACGTTGCAGTGCAAGGTTGTCATTACTAATATCAACACCTGATTCCTTTTTAAATTCACCAATGATGTATGTAGTAAGTGTAGCATCAAAGTCTTCGCCGCCTAGCGTTGTGTCACCGTTTGTTGATTTAACTTCAAACAGTCCGTCGCCAAGTTCTAGTACAGATACATCAAATGTTCCGCCACCTAAGTCGTACACTACAATTTTACCTGCTTGTTTCTTATCAAGTCCATATGCAAGTGCTGCGGCTGTTGGCTCGTTTACAATACGTAGAACTTCTAGTCCTGCAATCTTACCTGCGTCTTTTGTTGCTTGACGTTGTGCATCATTAAAGTATGCTGGCACTGTAATAACTGCTTTGTCCACAGTTTGGCCTGTATACTTTTCAGCAGTTTCTTTCATCTTCTGTAATATAAATGCACTGATTTGTGAAGGTGAATATTCTTTGCCTTCTGCTTCTACCCAAGCATCACCTGATTTAGATTTTACAATTTTGTATGGAAGTGTCTTTGCGTCCTTTTTAATCTCTGGACTATTAAACTGCCTTCCGATCAATCTCTTTGCTGCGTAGATTGTGTTTTCTGGATTAGTTACCTGCTGTCTCTTAGCAGATACTCCTACGTGTTGTTCTTCACCTGAAAATGCAACAACACTTGGTGTTGTTCTATTACCTTCTGCATTTTCAATAATATGTGGATCTTTTCCACTTAAGATAGACACACATGAATTGGTTGTGCCCAAGTCGATACCTATTACTTTACTCATCTTTTTCTCCTTTATTAAGCGAGTTATAATTTTGAACCTTTTCAGCGTTCAAATATATTTATCTTATACATTATATATGCATTTATATCTGAATTACAAGAGTCTATTTTAACCAAAATATGGTGCCGCTTCCCGGGTTCGAACTGGGCACCTACTGATTACAAATCAGTTGCTCTACCAAATGAGCTAAAGCGGCATCATAGTTAATTATTCCTGCAAAGATTAACTTATTCAGAATTTGGTGATTGCAATCCCTTTTGAATAAAAACCATTAGTTCGTCTGACTTACGTAACCAACCGTGTTCATTTACAACAAAAACATCTCCAGGTCTATACAAGTAGTGATCCTTAGGTGTGCCATCTTGGCCTATACCCATTACTTCGCCTTCCCAGTCGCCTTTGACTTTAAAACCTTTGCCACCTGGAATGCTATCAATTGAATAGTCTACCCACATCATTATAATATACTCCTTAATCTGCGTATATTATATTTATTATTATGAGCCGCCTATTTGCTGTTGGGCAATATGCATCAAAGACCTATCACCTTTGGTCAATACATCAAGCAAAGCAATTTTTTCTTGCTTGTATACTTTCCAGAAGCCCGGATCATGTTGCTCAATACTTTTGGTGTTGTGGATCAAGTCAGCCAACTTGATAGTTTGTGCTTCTGCAGGTGCTTCTACAATATGTTCTCTATCAAGACTCTTTCTTGTTTTCCTATTACCATCCTCGGGTCTACTAACATCAGTTAACCAACTTACAAGTTCAGCAACCTCATTGCCGAATCTATCGTTTATATCATCGATAGTAAATGGAGTGTCTTCTACAACATCGTGAAGTAATGCCGCCGCAATCATTTCGTCTGTGTGCGGCACAGTTTTAACAATTTCAGACACAGCGATAGGGTGGACA
>Ga0233444_10001414_pt1 | contig 27451 bp, 22 predicted proteins | sample SI_124_October20_6_FD_182792 | JGI IMG/M metagenome (GOLD analysis project Ga0233444, IMG submission 182792) | Seawater microbial communities from Saanich Inlet, British Columbia, Canada - SI_124_October2016_10_MG | ecosystem: Environmental > Aquatic > Marine > Inlet | place: Canada: British... | reverse complement strand
TTAATGCTAAAATCTATATTTTTGGTTCCTGAAATAATTTCAACAATTTTTTAAAGAACTAAAAACGTAACTTAAACTTAAAACAATGAAAAAAATTACACTATTGGCCCTTGCCATGCTTTTAACCCTGAACCTATTTGCTCAAGAAGATCGTGCTAAATGGTTCTCTGAAGAACTTCAAGGAACCATCACCGCTATCGATACGGATAATCGAGAAGTAACCGTGGTAGGTCAAGAGGGGAACATCGTTACCCTTATGGCGGGCGACGAAGTAGAGCGGTTCAACGAATTGGAAGTTGGCGATCTCATTAAATTAGAATATTGGACCTTTATGATGGCGGAATTTAGAAATCCTACTCCAGAAGAACTAGCAGAACCCCTAGTGATTATTGCAGAAGCAGGAAAACTAGATCTAGACACGCCTCCTGGAGCCGCTGTTGGTGCCTTGGTAAAAGCGGTGGTGACCGTTGAGGTGATCAACAGACCTTTTATGGATGTGGTAGTTAAAGGACCTCAAGGAAACTTTATGACCATACCAGTGGAAGATCCGGAGCTAATCGAAATGCTCAACGTTGGAAAAGTGGTGATCTTAACCTATGGCGAAGCCATGGCACTTTATATCGAAAAGATCTAAGCACCTATCAAGTCTGTTGTGGAAAACACCACAGAATAATGATCAAAAAAAAACCACCTTTTGGGTGGTTTTTTTGTTATTGTAACTTTGTAAAAACGAATATTTTCTTTAGTCTTTAAGCTCTTTTGAGCAACAATCCTCGTTATCACATTGGCAATAGTTAAGATTGTAGAGGTGCAAAACAGCGAGGCTAAGTGCAACGGCATAGGTAACCAGCTCGCCCGAGTGAAGCCACTCCATCTTTTCATTAATGATTAAAAAAAGTAAGGACCCCCAACATCCCCATAAGGCATATTGAATGCTCTTTTTAGACGAATTTTTAGTAGACCGATTGATTGCAAAAAAAGAAATACTTATAAATATAAAATCTAAATTTTTCCACCAGATAGGAGCCGCCTCACTATGGACTGCGGTATAACTTTGCACGGCAAAGAGTATCGGTGTTAATAAACAATGAATGACACAAAGTGTGCTAGCTAATGCACCAATGGTATCGGGTTTTCGGAGACTAATATTCATAAGTGGTTTAATTTTAATGCAACTGGGTTGCAAATATAAACATCTCATTTGTTATTGCAACAAAGTTGTAATAAATTTGTGGGATGGGTGTAAAAAGAAAAACAGAGGCAGTCACACTATTATTAGAAGAGTTTAAAAAAGACTCCAATGCAATTTCGGCCATTGAATTAATCAAACGTCTCGATCAAAAAATAAATAAAACCACCGTATACCGACTCTTAGACAAACTTGAAGATGACGGCGTGATTCATTATTTTTTAGATATGAAGGGAATCAAATGGTACGCAACCTGCAGCGACTGTTCAAAAACCCAACACCAGGACGTTCATCCTCATTTTCAATGCACCGAATGTGGTACCGTAGATTGTCTTGAAATTAAAGTGCCCATCCCTAACATTCCGAATCGAACTATTGCGAGCTCTCAAATTTTAGTGGTGGGTACCTGCGAATTGTGCTTGAACTTAAGGTAATTTTATTCTAAAAATAAAATAATTTAAAAATTTAGATGTAACGTTTGCTACTCATATTAAATAATGGTAAGTTTGCGTTACATTAATAAAAAAAATAAATTTTAACATTATGGATCAAAACATTATCATACCTCTATTTGGAATGTCAATAGGAATTATCGTACCACTTGCGGTATTTGTCTGGAAATATTATGAAGGAAAAGGGCAACGTGAAACCATGTTAGAAATCGCGAAACATTTGGATGATCCTACTAAAGTAGAGGAGTTGCTTCATATCTTCGAGGAGCGAAAAAAAGAACCTATTGATTATCGCAGGGGAGGTGTCATCACTATTTTTGTAGGATTGGGTATTTATGCACTCGGTTATTTCTCGATGGGGTCCTTTTTTGAAGGAATAGGATTTTTAGTTTTACTTATAGGGGTGGGTACGATGATCGCCGGATATTTATACCCTAATACGGGTAAAGAGCTGACGAATGCTGTAGAGGAATATGAAAAGAAATAGACTTGGGAAAAGATCATAAAAAACTTCTAAATAACCTCGAACAACTAAGAAAAGCTGCTGGTTTTACCCAGCAGCAACTTTCTTTGGAAGCAGAAGTGTCTAGAAAAAGTATCAACGCCATTGAGAATGGTATCTACGTCCCCTCAACGGTCTTAGCTTTAAAAATTGCAAAAACAATCAATTGTAAGGTAGAAGACTTATTTATATTACCATAATTATTATTTAGAATATGTCTAAATAATTTTTTTTATTGCTCATTGGGATGTAATTTTACAACCCAATTAAAAATAATTAAGATTTGAGATACCCTGCCAAGCGAGTTATTTTAGTAGCGCTTCTGTTAATGACTACCGGGATGTTATTAGAATTGTATTTGTTAGATCACTACGAAGACAGGTATCAATTAATACCACTGTTGGGGATTGCCGTTGCTTTAGTAATGACGGTGGTTCTTAATTTTCGTGCCTCAAGAATGATTCAGCAACTTTTTAAATTGGTTTTGGTATTGATTTCACTGAGTGGTATTTATGGTGTTTTTTTACACCTGCAAGCTAATTTTGAATTTGAACAAGAAATCCATCCAACCGCGAGTACCTGGAGCCTTTTTTCGGAGAGTATTTCGGGAGCTTTTCCGGCCCTTGCTCCGTTGAGCTTAATTATTTTAGCCCTAATTGGCTACGCTTATTTAACCCTTATAAATCAAAAAAAATGAAAAAATTACTTACACTTTTAGTAGCAGCAATAGTCGTTGTTGCTTGTAATAAAACCAAAAAATCAGACGGTGAAGCGCAGGCAGCCATGATTCAATCCGCCAAAGAAAAAGAAAGTGAAAAGGTTGAAAACGTGACATCTACAGTAGTTTTCAATGCCAACCTGGCAACGGAGGCAGAGTTGGCTTCATTAGGACTCAGCGAGGAACTGGTCGCTAAAATTATAGCAAAAAGACCTTTTATATCGATGCTAGCGTTGGACGCAATGATGGATCCAACTTTGAAAGAAGGAGTCTATCAATACTTATTTGTTCCCTTTAATTTGAACACGACCGCCGAGAAAGATTTTAAAATGATTCCTGGAGTTGGTAACCGAATGGCCCACGAATTTGAAGAATACAGACCTTATACAAGTATCAAGCAATTTAAGCGTGAAATGGCAAAATACGTAGACGAAAATGAGATTTCACGCTACTTAAACTATGTATTTGTTCCAGTAGAGTTAAACACAACTGCAGAAGATGATATCGAGTCGCTTCCTGGCGTTGGAAAACGAATGACTCACGAATTTATGGAATACAGACCCTATAAAAACCTAGAACAATTTAGAAAAGAAATTGGTAAATATGTGGACGACAAAGAACTATTGAGATTAGAGCGCCTGGTTTATTTGAAAGAATAGTAGTTTTAGAAATAATTTTATATGACTTCTGTTATCATACAGAAGTCATATAAAATAGTTCATTAAAGGGCTTATAGTTGTTTGTTCCAGAGTTTTTGAGTTCCCATTTTGTCCAGCTCCTTCGATGCTAAGAAACTAAAATCTTCAATTAATTTGAAGCTATATCTGGTGCTGATAGTTTTCCCCAAGTCTCTTCCAGTATTTTTATTTTATCAACTGCCCCAACTTGTTTTAGAATATTCATTACACTATTGTAGGCAGAATTCATAGCCCCTACAATCCAACCATGATGCACAGATACACATTCGCCGGCAATATTGAGGGCTCCGTTAAATTCGGGAGTTAATAAATCTGGATACATATATTTAAATTGTCCAGGTAAGAATAAGGCAAATGCTCCTCCACCTGCGTATTCATTCCAAAACCAGGTTTTCGTTGTTTTTTCGGGATAATAGCCATCAAAATAATCATAAATATTAATTTCAGGGTACATAAATTGAATCCCTTTTAGGCATTCATTTACGCGTTCTTCATCGCTCAATGCTCCAAGTCTTTCTGCATCTTGAGCCCAAGTATAAATTTGGAGCACACCTTCTTCACTGTCATATCCGTAGGATGGATAAACAATTTGTCTAATTGGATGATCGGTGCTGGATACTCCGAGGCCTTTGTGTTCTCTTTTTCCTAATTCTATCCAAAATTGATGATTAAACCGAATCATTGCTTTAAACGAGGGCATATAGTTCAATTCACGTATCGCTTTAGCTTTTGAGAACGAAAGTTGATCAAAAAATGAGGTTTTTAATGCTCCATTTAAATAAGCTCCCATGGGCAAGGTGCTGATGACAAATGGATAATTTTTTTCAATAGGTTTCATTTCTTTTCCAGAAGTTGATGTTTTTTCGACCGCTACTTTCATACCCCCATACCCTTTGTATAACGTTGAATCATATTCAACTTTCACCACTTTGTGGTTTAAAAATACACGTTGTTTTTTGATGGAGGGATTTCCTTTTTTTGGGACTGTTGATTTAACTTTTGGTACGGAGGGTGGTGCTTGAGCATCAGGTGTTAAGTTCGGAGGTGAATAGCCAAAATTTCCCTCTGCATTGGGTAACATACCAAGTTGTACTTGAGCAATCTGTCCATCAGTTGGGAGCACTCCATCTTTTAAATTTAAAATAGTTCTACAAGCCTCTGGTAAACGTTGCATTCCTTTATCTACCGTGAGCATGTAAATAGACGAGTCTTCAGGATCGTAGGGGTTTTTACTTCCATTCCAGTCGTATTGCGCTAAAACCATTTCAACAAAAGAGACTGAAAACATCCCTGTACCTGCATTAAGAGTCTCTAAAAAACTTACGACATCATAAGAAAGATGATCTGTTTTAGCGCCCATTTCTGGTTGGTAATATTCTTCTAGTTCTCCTAAGGTAAATGAATTTGTTAAATAGCCCCACATAGAATAGTTATCGTATTCCATTAATGTGTTGAACCCATCAGTAAACGATACGTCAATGGCTTTAAGAAATCGACCGATGACCTTTTCTAGAATTTTGTTTATGGGAAGGTAAGGCGCTCCCTTTTTTGGTTGGACAGCTGTTATCCAGACACTTTCGATATCCCCACCAGCCTCAACTCCAAAATTTAAATCATTTAAACTCGCATTTTGAACCTCTAAGGGAAATTTCATATTATTGTAACGAAGCCTTTGAACAGGAGAATCATAATAAAACTTTCGCCAATGGACCGATTGATCAGTCAAATCATTTCTGTCTAAAACAGTATTTAATGCTAGCGATAAATGCTGAACCGATAACATATCTGAAGAAAATTGAGGAAGTCTCATTCCTCCAATTTCACCATACAACCCTTTTTTATCGGTATCATTTTCATCATAATCTTCAGAATACCATGTTTTTAAACGACCACCAACCCTAGTTGATTTTTCAAATAGTTCAAATTCAACACCAATGGATTGAAGCATGAGGCCGGCATATAAACCTGCAACTCCTCCACCAATAATACCCACCACAGGTGCTGTTGCTTTTTCTGTGATTTGTGATTTTAACGCTGTATGAATCTCTCTATTTTGAAGGCGTTCTAGTTCTTTTGTATATTCTTGTCCATGATTAGTTATAATCCAATCAGCATAGGCTTTCCGGACCGATTTGGATGCTTTGTCGTTTTCTGATTCACAAGAGTAGAAAAAACAAATGCTGATTATTAAAAACAAGAGGGTACCTATTTTATTTTTCATAAGAATTATTTTAGTTGTTCAAATATAAAAATAGGAATCTTTAATTAATTCTGAGTTTTACTTTCCATATTTTATTGGAAGCTTGAGATTTACCCTTGCCATAGCCCCCAGGATTGTTGACAAAGGATTCAATTCCTCCACAAAAAACACCAATCTCAATTTCTTCATTTCTTTTGAGTTTAGTAATATCAAATACATCGAGTGTAGCCCCTTCCAATCTATTTTTTGGATGGAGTACCATAAATGCTTCAGCACCAAAGAAATTCTCAGAAGGAATAGGAGGCTGAGCCATAGTTGAATAGGTACTTTGATTCTTATTAAAGGTTCTTGTTATGGTGGAAATTCTGTTGGTAAAAACATCCTTATTTTCAGAGCCAATTCCTCCAATTATAGTAGTATAAACAGTATTAGTATTGCTATCGACTACGACAAAGCTTGGAGCCGAGTAAAAGTTGGCATACTGCTCAAAACTGGAATCTATTAAATAGGTTCCATTTTTGTATATATATATGGGCCACTTCCAAGACCCATTAGGGTCCACACTTTTTATTTTATTATCAGGGGATGTAAATACACCAGCATACATCGCTAATCCCTCTTCCCATTTGTCATGAGTGTCTATATAAACACTTGGGGTTACCGGTAAATCTCTTCTTCTAAATTGAGTAGAATCGTCTGCGAATCCATCTGATATTTTCGTATAATTGGTTAGTTCGAGCCTATTATCGCTTTCTGATAGTTGAAAACGGTGAATGGAATTAAGATATTCTTGGCTTGTAGGAGTGATGGTATTATCTTTTTTTATAGAAAACATGCCTTTGTAAACGTGACCACCCGCTAGATAAAAGTAATCGTCTAGTTTATAAAGTTCTCCACCGGTAGCTCGAGCAGCTTCATCATAGCCATAAATGATATTTTGATTGACCTCTTCATCAGAAGCTTTATTGACAATTGATGAAATCAATCCTTCCACATCTATCCGAGCAATATCAGCATAGGTTTCGTACCTTTCAAATAGATTTTCGTAGGGTATAGAGTCGTTTTCACCATAACCTCCCGTAAGATACAAGTAGTTTTTATCTTGAAACGATTGTAAGTTGGTCGCTTTAAAAAGTAAAGAACCCGGAGCTTTTATTCTGTCAACTGGATAAGAATATCGTTTATCTTGAGCATAATCATACACCCAAATGGTATCGTTAAAATTTCGTATTGGAAAGGACTTTTCCTCATAATTATCACCACCAAAATTATGCATTCCATTGGTTCTACCTCCGATGATGAGCCATTGGTTAGCATCGGAACTTTCTGCTAATACAAATGATTGTAAATTGGGGAAATGATATTTGTCTTTAACTTCTTCCAGTGAAACGATGAAGGATTTAGTTGAAAAACTTCCTCTGTAATGTGAACAGGAAGCAAGTGTAAAAATAAAAATAGCAAGGGTGAAATAATAGAATGGTTTCATGATTTTGTTTTAAGTTTTTTGGTGGTATTAGTTTAGTATTAGGGACTAAAGAGACACTAATAAGTTTCATTAAGAGCTAATTCAAAATCCAAATTTATCAGCTCTTATTTTTTTATAATTTTTTTGATAGGTTTCTATAATAGCCTCCTTTGGTTCAATTTTTAGTGACTTGCCCCAAGCTTTGGTGTTTTTAGTTTCGTTAAAAGAAACATTGTTGAGTGTCCAAAATTGTAACTCGTAGATGATAGGATATAAATCAATCCCTCGATCTGTTAAATAATATTCTTTTATTTTTTTGTCTCTTATGTTTCTCTTGTAGTTTATCACCTCTAAACTTCTAAGTTTTTTTAACCGATCTACTAAAATATTGGAGGAAATTTGTTCGTCATTATTGAGAAATTGTGAAAAGGTATTTTTTCCTCTAAAGAGATCGCGAACAATGATGAGTGACCAACGGTCTCCTAGAAGGTCAAGAGACACTTTACAGGCGCAAACAGCTTCTGCATCAGAATGAGTATAGTTAATTTTATTCATCTCAATAAAATCATAGTTTAGCAAAAGTAATGAATTATTTTTAACATTTTATTTATTTATTTATCTTGCATGGAGTCTAATATAAATCAAAATGAAGAAAAGAGAATTTTTGAAAAGCATATCCATTGCTGCTATGGGTATCCCCTTTATTAATACATCCATTGCTTCAATTTTTGGAGCTAATAATAAGCTTACCTCAAAACAAATTGTTAAAGCGGCTATATATCCTCCAATAGGTGTAATGCGAGTTGGAAATAGTATAGATGAATTTTTTATTGGCCCTTTGGTCGATGAACCTAAAGTAAAAAAAGATAGTTATGCTTACAGAGATCAAACAGGTGCTTTAAAGCGCCAGGCTGCACAATTCAGAATTTACGGATTGAATGCAGCAGGAGAGGCTGTAAAAGAGTTAACTATGGAAAATTCGTCAATAACGTGGTGTTCACAATTAGCTAATCAAAAGTCTTCCTGGTATCAATTTCAAATTGCTATGGATATACCAGATGCTTTATCACCAGAAATACCACCTTCACTCCTAAGAAATATTAACACAAAAAACCGAAAAAATCTTATTATAAACGGTCAATCTCATAAAATTTCTAAAACTAATGTAACCAAAGGAAAGGTTTTTGAAGGCACTTTTTTTACAAAACCAGTTTATTTAGGTGAAATGAGAACAGATAAAATAGGGCGACTTTTGATGTTAGGTGGGCGTGGAGTTTCTGCTAGCAACGATGGAAATATTGCAATTACTTTTGCTAATAATGAAGGTTGGCATGATGATATTTCTGATGGTCCTGTTACCGCTGAGGTCAATTATAAAGGGCAAGTACTTGAAGTGGACCCTGCTTGGGTAATTTGTGCCCCACCGGATTATGCTCCTATGCAAAAGTCGGTAAGAACAATGTGGGATTTAATGCGGAGTGTAGCGGTTGAAGCCAAGATGATGGATGCTCCAGAGAAACCGTCTTTTAAAAAGGATATACTACCTATTTTTGAACGAATGACAAATTTACAATGGGTAAATGCTGGATTTGCAGCTGCATTTGGATGGGGAGGAAAATTTAATTACACCAGCCTAGAGTGGATTGAAAAATTAAATGATCCTTCTGCAGCAAACATAGAAATGCGCCGAACTATTTCTAATAATTTTCGTCGATATGAAGACTCGGGGGCTGAAGCTCCACAATTGTGGCCATGGATTTATGGTGATGCAGTATCAATTCCAACGAAAGGATCAGTTAGACAACACGCTACCCTTTCTAAACTACAGCTTTCGTTTTTAGATCAATGGGTGGATGGAGATTTTCATTCAGATTTTAATGGTTTTGAGGATAACTCATCAAAAACTATCGACGATTACCCCATACATGAACAGCCAGATATGCTTACAAAAGCAGCCATGGATTTTTGTTTAGCAGATGCTTTTCATCCTGGTTGTGAAATGACTTGGCCAGTTAGAAGTTCTGGAATGTATATGGCTCCTTTTAGACTTAAACATGCTCCAAAAATGCCTAAAACAGATTATAATTATTATGGGTCTACCTTAGACAGAAGTGTTTTGGGAATGTCTTCTGGACCACTTCTAGGTGGACAGGTTGCAGGAGGTATAACCCGTTGGATGGCGGTACCTTGGCAGACCGATACAGCAAGTTGCCGGGACGGTTATTCTACGGATTATGATCCTTACTTGCCGACCTTTTGGCCGGCGAGAGTTCCGAATAATATTTTAGGTAAAAAGCAATACGATCGAGTTCTTGATTCAAATTTATCGGAAGAAGATCGGAGAATAGCATTTTCTGACCGCTATTTTTGGCTTGATGACCTTCCATTAAATGGAGAAGTACCGTCGCAAACAAATCAAATTAATGCGATGATAAATTATTTTGATAAGTTAGCTGTGGTTCAATACAGAGAGGGTGTACAAGCTAGTTTGAATTTTCCTCCAAACATGCAAATTGGAGTAGTTCCTAGCCCAATGCAAGAAGCATTTCTCTTAACGGCAACTCTAAAAGAAGTGAATACGTTATTAAATACTGAGGAATTAAATAAGGAAGAGCGGCAACTCCTTGAAAAAGCACTAAGTCATTGTTCTGAAAAAGGGTTACTTGATGAGCTTTTATTGATGACAAAGGCAAAAGATCAATTACTTCAATTAATTGCAAATGAAGTTACCGAAAATACCCAAATTATGAAACCTGTCAACAGCCTATTGGGCTTAATCGCTTCAAAAATGCACAAAGCTTCAGGAGTAAAAACATCCGATCACCTCCGAAAAGAACGTTCTGAAACTGGAGTTCCAGAGCGATTGATTCGTTTTCAACGTTATATCCCAGAATAGAATTTGTCCAACTTAAAAACAGACATTTTGATAGTAGGAGGAGGCATCGCTGGTTGTATTGCGGCCATTTCTTTAATAGAATTTTACGAAGTAACTTTGATTGATAAGCTAGCTATACCTAAAGAAAAAATTGGTGAATCTTTAGCTCCTGCTGCGCAACGAATCCTAAAAAAACTAAATTTATTAGATGATTTAGAACAGGAAACAGATTTTTTGTACAAAAAAAATATGGGAATGCAATCTTATTGGGGAAGTAATCAGGCACATATTATGGATCATATGAGAAATCCTGATGGTTTTGTTCTTAATTTAAACAGAAAAGCATTCGAAGAATTTTTACGCAACGCCGCTGAAAAACGTGGTGTTCAATGCCTTTGGAATACAAAATTACAAAGCAGTTCGTTGGAGTCTGAATGGAACATTCAAATTAAATCAAATGACTCAAAAAAAGAACCCTTAAACATTAAAGCTTCATACGTAATTGATGCCAGCGGAAGACGGTCTCATTTTGCAAGAGGTGTTGGAATCAAGCGGCAAATAGTAGACAAATTAATGGCATGTTGGATTTCATTACCAAATAAAGAAGAAAATACGATGAGTACAATTACCGCAAGTGAAAACGGTTGGTGGTATAGTGCTATTGTTCCAAACAATAAGCGTATTATAGCGTTTCATACAGATTCAGATTTAATTGACAGAAATCGGTTTAATACATTAGAATCATTTTTAGATTTGGCTCGAGAGAATAAGGAAATTTCTCGTTTAATAACAGTAGATCAAAGTACCATAAAATTACATGGCACTGTTGCTGCAAACTCCACGTTATTAGAGCAAGTTTCAGGATCGAGATGGGCTGCGATAGGGGATGCCGCTATTAGCTTTGACCCACTTTCATCTCAAGGTATGTTTAATGCTATGGCTAGCGCTATGCAATTAAAAGAATTGATTGGAGAATTTGGATTTAGTGATGAACTTATAAAAAAGCATCTGCAACAAACACATCAAATTTGGAACCATTATTTAGATCATAAACATATTTTCTATCAAGCTGAAAAACGATGGGAAAATACTGAATTTTGGAAAAGAAGACATTTGTAACTTTCATAAGATATTACGAACAAAAATAACCAATAAATTTTTTGGGAATAACGCCCTAGAGCAAAGAGGAATGAAGTCGAACTAACTTAAGAAGAATTTACGTGTTTTTGAAGTAACTTTATAAATTAATTATCAAATTTCTTCAATAAAGCAGGTAAATAGAAGATGTCTGTAATTAAAGCAATCGCTACCGTCACCGCACAAAGCAATCCAAAATCTCTGACGGATGGTACAGCGCTTGAGGCTATAATTAAAAAGCCTGCAACCAATGCAATTGTAGTTGAAAATAAAGCACCTCCTGTATAATGCATCGCACGATTCATACGCTCTTCAGCTGAGCCCTGAACTTGTTTGCTTTTTCTATATTTATAAACCAAATGAATAGTGTCATCCATTGCAATCCCTAACATTATCGGGGTAATCATTGCTGTTGTAACATCAAGCGGGATATCTAAAAGGGTCATCAATATTGCTAAAATTGTTAGAGGTAATAAGTTAGGAATCAAGACTAAAATGGTAGTGCGTAGGTTTTTTATAAAAATTAGCAAGCACATAAATGCCACAAAAAAGGCTGCAAAAAAGGATTTGAATTGGGTTTCTAGAATAAAATTATTTAGCTGAGCAAAAACAACAGCAAACCCATTAATCTTGAGTCGGTAATCATTCGTGTTAAAAGAGGATTCAAAAGCTATTTTTACATCATCTAACACTTGATTAAGTTGTGATGTACGACCTTCCATGAGCGTTAAGGTAAACCCTGCGGTCGTCAAATCTTCGGAGAACAATTTAAAAAAACTATTGTCCTTTACATCAACTCCAGAAAGTGTACTTTTCAACTCCTCTTCAGATACATTCGATGGGAATAAAACGGGGGTACGTTTTTCAAGAAACTGTTTGATGTTAACCACCGAAACAGGATTAGAAATAAATGTATTGAGCTCTAATTTTTTTTGAAATTTCTCTAAGCATTTTAGCGCTTCTTTATTCAAAATAACATCACCGTTAGACGTAGAAATGTTTATTTGTAAACGGTTACTTCCTCCGAGTTCTACCTCTACAGCTCGTAAATCTTGCTTTGCCTTACCTTCAGCTAAAAGATTACGAGAATTTGTATCTATTTTAATTTGAAAAATAGCATAAAAACCAATTAATAAAATAGTTGTAAAACCAACAATTATGGTATGCTTATAATCCCAAGTTATACGATTCAACCAGTGAATAAATGCTTGTTGATTCCAACGTTTTAAGCTTAGTAAGGGCTTTGCTTTCTCAAAATTTAAATTCATATAACTGAATCCTATGATGGTAATAATATACACAAGAATAAAGCTGATGACTAAACCTATACAAGTAAAAACGCCCATGTTTTTAAAAGCAGGTAATGGTGATAAGTACAACGCAAAATAACCAACAAATGTGGTAAGGGTTGTATAAAAGCAAGGCGTTATACTCTTGCGGATCGCTACTGCTAGTAAGTCAACTTTAGTCAATGTATTGTTTGCCAATCCCTCTTTGTGATAAATGTTGATAATGTGTACAGCATCGCTAACGCTATACACCATTAGGATGGTTGGAATAAGCATTGATATCATATTTAATGCAAAGCCTAGTGAGGTAATTAGCCCAAAAAGTAAGCTTATGGGGATCGCAACCGATAATAAGGATATGATTAAATAGCGCTTACTAGGCAATAAAAACAGTAACATTATGGTGATTACCAAAATCGTTAACACTCCAAAGATTAAACTCTCCTTATAAATTCCTTTGCTATATGCCTCATTTAAAACTGGAGGTCCAGTTAGATAGTGATGCTCATAAAGGGTTTGAATCACTGTTCTTATTTCTTCAGCAATGACTTGTCGCTCTTCTTCAACCGTAGATGTTGGGTTAAGTTGAATATAAAAAAACTGATTTTTATAATCTTTGGTAACTAATTGAGAAGTAATATTTGGTAATTTCGAGAACAGACTTTTTAGCCCTTTTTTACTTCGCTTTGAATTATACAAGCCATCAAAATTGAGGGAGTTGTTTGCATAGATGGGATACTTAGCTTTAGCTAAACTAAACGATGTTTGTACATAGGGTAATGCCTCAATGCGTTGGTGTAACTCTTTTAATGATGTGACCTCTGTTTTACCAATGGCATTTTCCACCGGTAACATCGCAATAAAAATTTCATCGGAACCGAAATTTTGCTGATAATCGATATAAGCACGATAGCTTGGATCATCTTCCAAAAACCAGATGCCAAGCGAATTATCAACGCTTAATTTAGTTACCGTATGATATCCGGATAAGCCCATAGCAACTGTCAAAACAGCCATAATTGCTATTCTGAATTTGATAATTCTTGCTATGATTTTTCTTAATGGTTCCATATATATTATCGTAAAAGCATTCTAATTGCTCTAGGAAAATCAGCTAGATCAAATATCCACTAATTTTCGATTTTGTACTAAAAATTATTCCCTAAAATAAATTTTATTCTAGGGAATAATGCTGTGGAGCCGGGGAGATTAACATTCGGTTTTTCTCTTAACTTCCTTTTAGGATATACAGCAAACTGTCATTTCAGTCCAGGCGTCCAAAACCAACAAAGCCCTTACAAATAAATTTGCAGGGCTTTTTATGATGTTGTCCACAACTTTCCTGTGCTTTAAATTGGAACCAAAGGGAGTGAAGTCGAACTATTTTGGTAGGGATTTGAGTAAACTAAATAAATTAAATACTAATTCCTTTACAATATCTAACTGTTAATCAGGGTGTCCTTGGTTCGAGTCATTGGGAGAGTTTTACAATCTTAAAACAATAACTATGGAGGAAAGTTACTATTGTTTTAATAGATTTCCATTATAGTATAAAGTTTCTAAAGAGATCATTCCTGATTCATTAAAGTCATGTTGCGAATGAAATTTTAAGACTATGTTTTTTTTGGTTTTTTTACTTTTCATGGTCATATTATACCAAGCTAAAACAGTCCCACCGTTTCCTTCATAATCGATATAATCGGGATAACCAACTTCATCAATAGAGACAAAATCAAATTCACTAAAAACTTCACCTACAAATTGTTGCCAATCTTTTAGATTACTATATTCATTTCCAATTTGATTTATATCGTAGACTCTCGCATTAGGAGAAAAATCTTTCCAAACCTTATCAAGATTTCCCATTGCTAGGTTGTACCATATTTCACGGACTTTTCCTATGTATGGGTGGTCTTTGTATATGGTTCCATTTTTAATTGTCTGTCTTGATAAATTCCATTTTTGCCAAGCAGCTTGATTATCTGACCACCAAAAACGAACAATTTTTTCTCCATTTTTATCGAAAACAAAGGTTGCATTAAATGGAGTTTTGAGCTTAAATGCATTGTTTTTATCCCAGGCAATAAATTCTTGAAATGTTTGTACAATAAGCCCTGATCTTTTAGACTCAATGGCGTCAGAATAAGCTTGCCCCCTGTTTTTTAATGAAATATTCACAAAATTACTACTCATCCAAGTAGATTGTCCGATTAAGTTGCCGATATCACCTCCTTTATAGTTAGGATTGTTATTCATTGAACTTCCCATCTTAAAACCTTCGCCTGTTAAGTTTTTTAATGTTACAGTATCTCCACTGATCCAAGCTTCTGTAAATTGTTCAACAATATCAATAGCGGGGTGTTTGTCATATACCTTTCCATTATTGTTTTTTTGACCTAATAGAATCATAGGGAGTAATAGAAAGGCGAGTAATAGCTTTTTCATTTTAAATTGATTTATGGTTAATAATATATCTAAGTTACAAATAATTAGTAATAAAAAAAACCTCTGCTTGGGAGGGGATGTCTCATGAATAATTATTTATTCACGAAAAAATATTCCCTAAAATAAATTTTATTTTAGGGAATAATGCCGTGGAGCCGGGGAGATTCGAACTCCCGTCCAAACAAGCAATAATAGGGCTTTCTTCATGTTTAGTTTTCAATTAAATTTTCGACCAATTGCCGGTTGAAAACGACCAACGCGTGGCTTATCTTTAATTAGAGTTTCGCAAATACATCAAAGCACTATACTTGCTAGGTTTACTTTTACGAAGCCTCTATATCGATTGCCGTAAACCAAGGCGCTCGAGAGACTTCCTGCTTGCCCGCCTTGCGGGCCGAGGCATATCCTACTATAATTCGGATTATGCAGCTAGGGCGTAGTTATTCTCGCCGTTTAAAAGTGTGAAATATGATATTTACGAGCTATATCCCAGCGCTCGACATGCTTACCTTACCATTAGACCCGCTGTCAAAACCAGTCGGCCCCATAATTTGTTTAATAACAAAGGTTGAATTTCAATGAACATATACAAAAATCCATTTTGTAAAAGGAAGACAAAGATATAATAATACTTGTATCTTTGAGGACCTTAAATAAAAATTCAAAATCTAGACTTAATGCCCATAAAATTTGCCTTGATAAAAGAACGAAAATCCCCTCCGGATAGAAGGGTTGTTTTTTCTCCAAAAAAATGCCGAAAACTTTTAGAAACCTTTCCAGATGCAACTATGGTAGTGGAGAAAAGTGAGGTACGGGTATTTGATGATGATTTATATGAAAAAGAAGGTATAGAGCTCGCTAACGATCTCCGTAATTGTGATGTTATGTTGGGAGTTAAAGAGGTTCCGATACCGGCGTTGATTCCTCATAAAAAATATTTTTTCTTTAGCCACACCATCAAACAACAACCCTACAATAGAGCACTTTTACAAGCAATATTAAAAAATAAAATAGAGCTTTACGATCACGAAACCATCGTCAAAGAAAATGGTGCCCGTCTTATTGGTTTTGGAAGGTATGCGGGTTTAGTGGGAGCTTATAACACTTTCAGAGCGCTCGGTTTTCGGGATGATTTATTTAACTTACCAAAAGTTGAAAATTTAGCAGACTTAGCTAGCATGAAACTTGAACTCGATAACATTAAATTACCAACAATTAAAATAGTATTGACCGGGACTGGAAAAGTAGCCCAAGGTGCTAAAGAAATTTTGGACTATTTAAAAATAAAGGAAGTATCCGTCTCCGACTATCTAAACGAAAAATTTAACGAAGTGGTTTTTTGTCAGATAGATGTTCAAGATTACAATCGACCTAGCGACGGAAGTGTATTTAATAAAAATAAATTTTTTAAGGATCCAACTGGTCATGAGAGTAATTTTATGCGTTTTGCAAAAGTGACCGATATGTTTATTGCGGGTCATTTTTATGGCGATAACGCTCCTTACTTATTTACAAGAGAAGATGCCAAACATCCAGATTTTAAAATAAATTTAATAGGTGATATTTCCTGCGATATTGACGGCCCCGTTGCCAGTACACTTAGAGCTTCCACCATTGCAGATCCTTTTTATGCCTACGATCCCCAGTGTGAAAAAGAAGTGCCTTTTAAAACCAAAAATAGCATTACCGTTATGGCGGTAGATAATCTTCCATGCGAATTACCAAAAGATGCTAGCGAAGGTTTTGGAACAATGTTTTTTAACCAAGTACTACCCGCTTTTTTTAATGATGATAAAGACGGAATTCTCCATAGAGCAAAAATAACGACCGCTGAAGGAACACTTACCGATCGATTTTCTTATTTACAGGAGTATGTTGATGGTCAGCAATTATTGTAATAAAAAACACTGAATTTTTTAGGATTTTTCAGAAATAGTAGTATCTTTATATTGCTTAATTAATTGGGGAGTTAATGAAAGCGATTATTTAAAAAAAGGGTTGTGTAAAAACAACCTTTTTTGCTTCCTACTCTTTTTAAATCAAAACTTGTTTGGTGACGATTAACTAGAGCTTTGTAATCGTTTTTCGGATGGCAACAAGATCCTTGAGTAACTTCTCTAAATATTTTATATCTAGCATATTAGCCCCATCACTTTTTGCGTTGATAGGATCAAAATGAGTTTCTAAAAATAAACCGTCGACCCCAACTGCAACTCCAGCTCTAGCTAAGGTACCTATCATATCGGGTCTTCCGCCAGTGACGCCACTTGTTTGGTTGGGTTGTTGTAAGCTGTGAGTGATGTCTAAGATCGTAGGCGCAAATTGTTGCATCGTAGGAATTCCGCGATAATCCACCAGCATATCTTGATAACCAAACATGGTACCGCGATCAGTAATAGTTACTTGTTGGTTACCACAATCCAGTACTTTTTGTACCGCATGTTGCATACTTTCAGGACTCATAAACTGCCCTTTTTTTAGATTGACCACCTTACCTGTTTTAGCGGCAGCTACCACCAAGTCTGTTTGTCTTACTAAAAAAGCAGGAATTTGTAATACATCTACATAGGGTGCTGCCAATTGAGCATCACTAACTTCATGGATATCAGTAACGGTAGGGATATTAAATTTTTCTGATACTTTTTTTAATATTTCTAATGCTTTTTCATCACCAATTCCCGTAAAACTATCAATTCGACTTCGATTTGCTTTTTTAAAACTGCCTTTGAAGATAAAAGGGATTTCAAGAGCATCGGTAACGGTCATTATTTTTTCGGCGATTTGCATCGCCATTTCCTCACCTTCAATAGCACAAGGTCCAGCCAATAAAAAGAAGTTGTTACTACGGGTATGTTTTAATTTTGGAATTAAATCGAGATTCATATATTGTTATTAGAGCTACAAAGATAGGATAATAATGGTTTAAAATAATCATTCCGCATATTGTGTTATAATCGAATAAGAAACACTATTTTTGCACCCTCTTAAAAAGATAGTCGTATGAAAATCAAAAACATCGCCATTATTGCGCACGTAGATCACGGTAAAACCACCTTGGTAGATAAAATTATGCACCACTGTAGTTTGTTTCGTGAAAATGAAAATAAGGGAGAACTTATTTTAGACAATAATGATTTGGAGCGGGAACGAGGAATTACCATTACTTCTAAAAATGTTTCTGTAGTATACAAGGACACCAAAATAAATATTATTGACACCCCAGGTCACGCCGATTTTGGTGGAGAAGTAGAACGTGTATTAAATATGGCAGATGGCGTACTATTATTAGTAGATGCTTTTGAGGGACCGATGCCACAGACACGATTTGTATTACAAAAAGCAATCGATTTAGGTTTAAAACCTTGCGTAGTGGTTAATAAAGTAGATAAAGAAAATTGTACTCCAGATGAGGTGCATGAGGCGGTATTCGATTTAATGTTTGAATTAGGAGCGGAAGAGTGGCAGTTGGATTTCCCAACCGTATACGGTTCCGCAAAACACAATTGGATGAGTGACGATTGGCAAAATCAAACCGATACCATTGAACCTTTATTAGAAATGGTATTGGAGCATATTCCTTCTTTTGAAGCTGAGGAAGGAAATGTACAAATGTTAATCACCTCTTTAGACTACTCCTCTTTTACCGGAAGAATTGCAATTGGAAGATTACACCGAGGTACTTTAAAAGAAAATATGCAAATCTCTCTGGTGAAACGTGATGAGAGTATTGTAAAAACTAAAATTAAAGAACTGCACACTTTTGAAGGTTTAGGAAGAAAAAAAGTTGCCGAAGTAAAAGCCGGAGATATTTGTGCTTTGGTAGGCTTAGAAGGTTTTGAAATAGGCGATTCTGTTTGTGATATTGAAAACCCAGAGAGCCTAGCTACCATAGCAATTGATGAACCTACCATGAGTATGTTGTTCACAATTAACGACTCTCCTTTCTTTGGAAAAGATGGGAAATTTGTAACCTCTAGACATATTAAAGAACGTTTAGAAAAAGAATTAGAAAAGAATTTAGCCTTAAGAGTCGAGCAAACAGGAAGTGCCGATAAGTTTATGGTATTTGGCCGTGGTGTATTGCACTTATCCGTATTAATCGAAACCATGCGTAGAGAAGGCTATGAATTACAAATTGGTCAGCCACAAGTTATTATCAAGGAAATTGATGGAAAAAAATGTGAACCAGTAGAGGAGTTAACTATAGATTTACCAGAGAATGTAAGTGGAAGAGCTATTGACATGGTTACGATTCGTAAAGGTGAAATGCAAAGCATGGAGGCAAAAGGAGAGCGAATGATTTGCAAATTTATAATCCCTTCTCGAGGAATTATAGGTTTACGTAATCAATTATTAACAGCTACAGCCGGTGAAGCGATTATGACGCACCGTTTTTTCGAATATCAGCCTTTAAAAGGGGGAATTCCTGAACGATTAAATGGAAGTTTGGTTTCTATGGAAAACGGAAAAGCAATTCCGTATTCAATAGATAAGTTACAAGATCGAGGAAAATTCTTTGTGGATCCAGGGGAAGATATCTATGAAGGACAAGTTATTGGTGAGAATACCCGTCAAGATGATATGGTGGTAAATATTACCAAAACTAAAAAGTTAAGTAATGTGCGTTCGTCTGGTGCCGATGATAAAGCTAGGATTGTCCCTGCGATAAAATTTTCACTAGAGGAAGCACTCGAATATATACAAAAAGATGAATATGTAGAGGTCACGCCAAGTCATTTAAGACTTAGAAAAATCTATCTCAAAGAAGTCGATCGAAAAAGAAATAAACTATAGCATTTAAAAAAGGGATTTATTAATTAAATCCCTTTTTTTATAATATTCTAGTTGTTTTTTCTGTTGTACGTATTTATAAAGTAGATGAAAGTTTACTAGAATAAAAATTATAAGTAGATTTACAGTTCATTATTGATCATAAACAAACTCTTTTTTTGTGTATAAAGTATTTAAATATACTGCTGAAAATAAAATAGAATGGGATCATTTCATAGCTACTGCTAAAAATGCTACTTTTTTATTTCAAAGAGATTTTATGGACTATCATCAAGATCGTTTTGAAGATTTTTCATTAATGGTTTACAAAAATGAAACTCTATACGCATTGCTTCCTGCAAATAAAAAAAACGAGGTGGTATATTCTCACCAAGGGCTTACCTATGGTGGGCTCCTTCTTAATAACTCAGCCAAACTTAAACAAACTTTTGAAGCGTTTAAAGAAATAATAAAATTTCTCTTCGAAAACGGAATCCTAAAACTAGAGGTACGATTAATACCTCCCTTTTATAACAAACTTCCTTCAGACGAACTTGAATATTTATTTTTTAAGGCAGCAGCTAGATTAATAAAACGTGACGTGGTTCTTTTAATAGACTACCACCACCAACTACCTTTTCAAAAAAACAGGAGAGAGGGTATTAACAAAGCAAAACGAAAAAATTTAGTAGTCAAGACCGATGACAATTATGACTTATTTTGGAATGAAGTACTAATTCCAAATCTTTCATCAAAATACAATACAGCTCCCGTTCATTCCCTTGAGGAGATCAAAGACTTAGTTAGTAAATTTCCAAATCATATTCGTCAAGTAAATGTTTATCAGGATAATATAATTGTAGCTGGAACTACTGTTTTTTTAACGGATCAAGTAGTGCATCCACAGTATGTTTCTGCAAAAGCCAACAAAAACGAGTTGGGAAGCTTGGATTTATTGTACGACTTTATCATACAAGAATTTAAAGAAAATAGAAACTATTTTAGTTTCAATACTTCCAGTGTAGAAAATGGAGAATTACTTAACGAGGGTTTACTGTTCTGGAAAGAAAGTTGTGGAGCACGTCCTCATGTTTTTAATAATTATGAAATAGAAACCGCATCCTACAAAACACTTGAATTTAAAACAATATGATCCCTTTTTTAGATTTACATAAAATGAATCATCGATTTGAAAAGGAATTTAAAAATAAATTCACTGATTTTTTAGATGCTGGATATTATATTTTAGGATCCAATGTCAAATCATTCGAAAAAGAATTTGCTGCTTTCTGTGGAACGAAATACTGCATAGGTGTTGGGAATGGCCTAGATGCGCTTCGATTGATTCTCGAGGGCTACAAAACCCTTGGAAAATTAAAAAATAAGGATGAGGTTTTGGTTGCATCAAATACTTATATAGCTACCATACTAGCCATTAAACAAGCTGGTTTAAAACCAATCTTGGTAGAATCTGAAGCAACTACGTTTAATTTTAATTTGGAAGCTATATCGCGTTCAATTAGTAATAAAACCAAGGCAATTCTTCCGGTACATCTGTATGGACAATTAGCTCCAATGGATGCGATCAATCAAATTGCTGTTGATCATAATTTATTAGTAATTGAAGATGCCGCACAGGCCCACGGCGCAATAGCAAATACAGGGCGTTTAGCTGGTAATTTAGGAGGTGCCGCAGGATTTAGTTTTTATCCAACTAAAAATTTAGGAGCATTGGGAGATGCTGGAGCTATCACTACGAATGATCAAGAATTAGCTGAGGTAATCCGAAAATTAAGAAATTACGGATCTTCCTCTAAATATGTAAACGACTATATCGGTTTTAACTCCAGATTAGACGATGTTCAGGCTGCTTTTTTAAGAGTAAAATTACCTTATCTTAAGGAAGATAACAAAAGAAGGCAAGAAATAGCACAACGGTATATCAATGAAATTCGCAATCAAAAGATTAAACTACCAACTGTCATTAATAACAAGGGGCATGTTTTTCATTTATTTGTAATCCAGATTTCTAATAGAGAAGCAATGATTGCTCATTTGAAAAAAAACCAAATTGGCTATTTAATTCATTATCCTATTCCGCCCCACCAACAAGAGGCTTTTGTGGATTTTTCTAATTTAAATTTTCCTATAACCGAAAAAATTCACCGACAAGTTCTAAGTATTCCGATAAGCCCTGTTCTGAAAAACGATGAGGTTCAAAAAATAATTGAAGTCCTAAATTCTTTTTAATTTGAAAATCCCTAAAGTTTTAAGAGAAAATTTATTACTAAAGATGACCTCGTTAAATGCGGTTGTTATAAGTATTCGATTGGTAATTTCTCTTTTTATTCAGCGTTTTCTTGCAGAATTAGTTGGAGAAGAGGGGATTTCTAAAATAGGACAACTTCGAAATTTTACGGTTTTATTAACCGCTACCTCCACAGGGGGTATTTTCAACGGGGTTACCAAATACGTCTCCGAATTTAAAAATGATCAAGAGCAGTTGCAAAAAATGTTTTCTACAGCCTTTGTGTTTACCGCCATTGGGATCGCGGTAACTTCCTTATTGCTTTTCTTCAATGCGGCTTTTTTAAGTACTTATTTATTTGGTACTGAAGATTTTGAATACTTACTTAAACTGTTAGCAGTGATTGTTCCATTTATTGCAACTTATCGTGTTTTTAATGGAGTTGTTCATGGCTTATCCAAGTATAAAAATTTTGCAAAAATTGATTTAATCAGTTATTTATTGGGAGCAGTACTCTTGATTGTCTTTTTATTTAATTATAATATAAATGGAGCTTTAATAGCGATTGCAGTAACACCCATCTTTCAGTTTTTAGTTTTATGTTATATTTTTTTTAAAACCTTAAAAGAATATGTTCGCTTTTCGAAGTTGAATTTTAAGATTCCGTATGCTAAAGAGCTACTAGCATTTACGTTAATGTCTTTTGTTTCGACCGGTTTATTAAGTTTTGTTGAAATTGATATTCGGACTATGATTCGTAATAGAATTACAGAAGCAGACTCTGGAATATGGACAGCAATGACCTTTATTTCAAAAAATTATATGGTGTTTTCTGCATCTATTTTTTCTCTATATGTAATTCCAAAATTTGCTAGTATCCATACTAAAAATGGATTTGTTTCAGAATTAAAAACAATTTATAAAACCCTCCTTCCGTTATTTGGAATAGGAATGATCTTGGTTTATTTATTAAGAGACTATGTGATTTTAATCATTTATCCAGACTTTACAGCGATGTCCCCCTTATTTAAGTGGCAATTAACTGCAGATTTTTTAAAACTAGCAACTTTAGTTTTAAGTCACCAATTTATTGCAAAAAAAATGGTTAGAAACTTCGTATTTACAGAGATTTTATCCTTGGCTTTATTTTATTTTTCAGCACGTTATTTGATCAATTTTTATGGAATTGAAGGCGTAGTTATGGCTCATTTAGTTCGATCAGTTGTCATGCTACTGGTTGTGTTTTATTTAGTATTTAGATATTTTAATAAACAAAAACTTTCTCAGGATAGTGAGCGATAACCAACAATCATATCGAAAAGTATTAAACGCGACCTCTCTTTTTGGAGGAGTTCAAGTGATTAATATTATTATTTCGTTAGTGCGTTCAAAAGTAATAGCCTTATTGATTGGCCCTATTGGTATGGGGATTTCAAATTTATTGCTAACCACTATGGAGTTAATAAATGGACTTACTAATTTAGGTTTAGAGCGAAGTGCTGTTAAAGATATCTCATTAGCGAATACTAATTCAAATTCGAAAAGTGTCGCTAAAACTATTAGTATTCTAAAGAAATTGGTGTGGTTGACAATAACCATAGGAGTTATTTTAATGATCGCATTATCTCCTTGGTTAAGTGAAATAGCATTTGGTAATAAAGATTATACCATTTCATTTATATGGATATCTATTGCACTTTTATTTAAGCAATTATCAAGCAGTCAATTAGCAATTTTGCAAGGTTTAAGAAAGCTTCAATACCTAGCTAAAGCAAACCTTTTAGGGAATTTTATTGGTTTATTAATTACTCTTCCTTTGTATTATTTTTTTAGAATTGATGCCATCGTTCCCGCAATTATAATTGCAACTTTTATGAGTTTTATCTTTACTTATTATTATTCTCAAAAATTAGATATTGCACCAGTAGCTATTTCAAGAAAAGAAGCTGTTTCAGAAGGTAAAGGAATGATTAACCTAGGTGTCATGCTTAGTTTGAGTAGTATGATCACCTTATTGGTTGCTTATATCATTCGAATTTATATCGGTTCGTCTAACGAAACTGAAGAATTAGGCTTAATAGACGTAGGTTTATATAGTGCAGGTTTTGTCATTCTTAATTCTTATGTGGGCATAATTTTTAATGCTATGGGAACAGATTATTTTCCTAGGCTTTCTGAAATTGCTAATGATATAATTAAACTAAGAAAAACAGTATTAGAACAAGCAATTGTTGCTATATTACTTATTACACCTATCATAGTAGTGTTTTTGGCATTTGCTCCATTAATAATTGTAATTTTATATTCTAATGAGTTTTCCCCTATTGTTGCTATGGTTACTTGGGGAATCTTGGGAATGATTTTTAAGGCTGTTTCTTGGTCTATGGGGTATATGATCATTGCAAAAGGAGACTCGAAAGTTTTTATTAAAACAGCCATAGGGTTTAATGCTATTTTGCTTTTAATTAATATAGTAGGATATCATTACGGTGGTCTAGAAGGAATTGGAATCAGTTTTTTTATCTATTATATCATTCATTTTATTGCGATACGAATTATTACGTATTACCGATATGATTTTTATTTTGAAAAAGGTTTCTATAAAATATTTACCTTTACGGTAATTATGTGTTTAATTGCATTTTTAATTACTTTTATTTCAATTCCAGTTTTAAAATATTTATTAATGACTGGTATTATTATAGTATCTTGTCTATATTCATATAAGCAATTAGATAAAAAAATAGGACTTAAAGATTATTTAGCTGGGATTTTTAAAAGAAAGAAATGATTTATTTTTTAAAAAAAATATATAGAAATTTTAGAAAAAAGAATAAATTCTTTTGGTCTGTTAACTGGTTAAAAACCTATTATTTTAACTATAGAATGTTTCCGTTTGCAATCGCAAGAAAATTACCTGTCTTTTTTTACGGAAAAGTAAAATTATCTAGTTTGAAAGGAACTGTAGCTATTGATGCTCCCATTAAAAAAGCGATGATAGGTTTTGGACAACGCTATGAATTGGTTTCACAATCAAAAAAAACAGCTCAATTGGTTCTTGATGGGACTTTAACATTTAAAGGGCACGTTCAATTTGGCATTGATTATTTTGTGTATGTCGCATCAGGTGCTTTTTGTGAATTTGGACATTTATCCTCAATGGCCTCCAACGGTAAAATAATATGTAAAGAAAAAATTGTTTTGGAAGATTGCGCTCGAATTGGCTCGGAAGCTCAATTAATCGATACTAATTTTCATACTATGTTTAATACCGAAACAGGAGAACAGTATCCTATGAACGCACCCATCAAACTCGGTAAATACAACTTTGTCAGTAATCGTGTTACGATCATGCAAGGAACCATTACCCCAAACAATTGCACAATTGCGTCCAATACGTTATGTAATAAAGATTATACAACTCTCGGAGAAAATATTTTAATAGGAGGAATACCAGCAAAACTTTTAAAAGAACATGTTTCTAGAGATTGGGAAGGAGAAAAGGAACGATTAGAAAAAAATTTAATACTATTTAAGTAGACCTCCACTTATCGATATATTTTTCTGCAGATCTTATATAGTGATGTTCTTTTTCAATAAATGCTCTCGCATTTTCACCTATTGCTGCTATTTGAGATGGATTTAATATTAATTCTTCTAGTGCATCTGCAATTTTTAGAGCATCTGGTAATGCGTTGATAGCGACAATTTTATCCAAACCATAGTATTGGTAAAACTCTTTTTCAGCACCGGTAAATACTACTTTTCCCTTAGCCATAGCTTCTAGGGCATTATACCCTTGATCATAAGCTAAAACTTGATCCAATACAATATGTGCTTCGTTATAAGTTTTAATATACTCTTGATAAGGTAAATTTTCAACCATCATTATTTCGACTTTATCAGGATACTTTGTATTTATTATAGCCAATGCTTCTTCAAAATAATCGCTCCCTTTCTTGTAATAATTTACCCTATTAATGCCATGAAAAATTTTTATTTTTTGATCGATATGAAGTTTTTTAAATTTTAATAAATCAGTATTTATTGGATTGGCTACCAAACCTAAATAGTTAGGGTGGTCTTTTAATGGCAGATGATAATCTAAATCTGAAGCTATAACTCCTTTGATATGTTTATACACAAAATCATGTAGTGTTTTAAAATCTGGTTTTAAATATTTTAAAATGGAATCGAAACTTTTCGGGGATGTTTTATTTTTAAAATAGGGCTCTAAAATAGAATAACTCGGTTTTTTATCAAAAGAATGCTTTACACTTATATAATCAGCTCCACATGAAAGTAAAAAAAGGTTTTTATTGTGTTTTTTTAAGAAGGATATAAAGGTTATTTCATGTTTCGGGGTTACTCCGATTGGACTTTCATTAATTAAATGAACAATGTCAAACCCCTTTAGTCGTTCTTGTTGTTTAAAAAATTGATTTTTTATAGATACTGAAGTGATATCAATTTTTACTAATTTATAAATAAAGACTTTTACTTTTTTAGCAAAACCATTATTGAATTTTCTATTGAGTTTTATATCGACAGGATAATTTTTAAAATGATCTCCTGTTGCAATAATAGTTACCTGATGCCCCAATTCAATTAACCCTTCTTTTAACGAGTTATGCAGCCTACTGTATTCTCCAACTAAAAGTATTTTCATTTTTATGGTATATTTGACGAATCAAATCGAGTTTAAAAATACAATAATTAATGACCGAAAATAGAAACGATAAAAAAATTAAAATTTGTATTGTTACTATTTCATTATCAAAAGGAGGAGCAGAACGGTCTACTGCGCTATTATCAAGAATTCTTCATTCCGAAGGATTTGAGGTTTTTCTGGTCACTTTAAATGATGCCATCGATTATCCATACGCAGGAAATTTAATTAATCTTGGATTAAATAAACCAAAAAATGAAATCATTTTTAGTCGGTTTTCTAGGTTTGTAAAATTCAGGAAACTTATTAAGAAGGAAAAATTTGACTTTATTATTGATAATCGAAGCCGTCAATTTGCTCTGAAAGAATTATTTTATTTGTACTATGTATACAAAGGCAATAACATATTATATGTGGTTAGAAGCTTTAACCTTTCACAATATTTGCCTAATAATAAGTACGTTAGAAGTGAAATGATACGTTCTTGTAAAGGAATTGTGGGTGTTTCTAAATTAATTGCTGCCACCATAAATAAAAGATACCATACCAATAAAGCGTTAGCTATTTACAATCCCATTGCAGAATTTGATAAAAGTAGTGAGCAGATTGTTCAAGATAACTACATTTTATATCTAGGTAGAATTGATGAGGCAGTAAAAAATTTAAGTTTGTTACTGGTTGCTTATAAAAATTCGGTATTGCCTGATCATAATATCAAATTAAAAATTTTAGGGGACGGGCCTGATAAACATTGGTTAGTACAAAAAATTAAAGCGTTGAAATTAATGGAACTA
>Ga0233444_10001412_pt1 | contig 27455 bp, 25 predicted proteins | sample SI_124_October20_6_FD_182792 | JGI IMG/M metagenome (GOLD analysis project Ga0233444, IMG submission 182792) | Seawater microbial communities from Saanich Inlet, British Columbia, Canada - SI_124_October2016_10_MG | ecosystem: Environmental > Aquatic > Marine > Inlet | place: Canada: British... | reverse complement strand
GATTTAAGGTATTACCAAGGATTATCAGATCGTTCAAAAATTGTATATCGGGTTAATTCTGGAATTGGAATTCCAAAGAAAAACTTGAGTGATGCCCTTCCATTTGAGAAGAGTTTTTTTGTAGGTGGTTCAAATAGTCTTAGGGCCTGGCGAGCAAGATCCTTAGGTCCTGGAAGTTATTACGATTCAACCAATAGATATGATAAAATTGGAGATATAAAATTTGAAGGTAATATGGAGGCACGTTTCCCAATATCAAAATGGATAGAAGGTGCTTTTTTTGTAGACTTTGGAAATATTTGGTTAATTGGTTACGATTCATTGCGAACTGAAGGAAAGTTTAATTGGAAAAATGTGATGAATGACATTGCTATTGGGACTGGATTTGGTTTAAGACTAAACTTTGAATATTTTATATTAAGAGCAGACTTAGCAATACCATTCAAAAACCCAGCAATTCCAAAGGAAAATAACCAATGGGTCTTTAAAAATACAAATAAAGAAAATCATTTTGGCCCAATATTAAACCTTGGAATTGGCTATCCTTTCTAAAAACTTTTATTTGTCTCAACCATCAATTTTTATAGATTTGTTTGAGAAATTTAATTTTAATAAAAACATATAATAAAAAATTATAATAAATGAGTTCGATAAAGCCAGGTGTTGCTACAGGAAATGAAGTACAAGCAATTTTTAAACTTGCCAAAAGTAAAGCGTTTGCCCTACCAGCAGTTAATGTAATTAGCTCAAGTAGTATAAATGCTGTTTTAGAAACCGCAAGAGAATTAAATTCGCCTGTAATAATTCAGTTTTCAAATGGCGGAGCAGTTTTTAATGCAGGTAAAGGTTTAGATAATGAAAATCAATCTGCAGCTATTGCTGGTGCTATTGCTGGTGCAAAACATGTTCATACTATGTCTAAGGCTTATGGTGTTCCTGTTATTTTACATACGGACCATTGTGCAAAAAAACTTCTTCCATGGTTAGATGGATTAATCGAAGCAAGTGAGATTAATTTTAAAGAAAAAGGTTATCCTCTATTTAGTTCTCATATGATCGATCTTTCTGAAGAGTCTATTGAAGAAAACATGGCTATATGTAAAAAATATTTGAATCGAATGTCTAAAATAGGAATGACGTTAGAAATAGAATTAGGAATTACTGGTGGTGAAGAAGATGGGGTTGATAATACTGATGTAGACGATTCTAAGCTTTATACTCAGCCAGAGGAAGTTGCATATGCCTATGAACAGCTCATTCAAGTTAGCGATAAGTTTACAGTTGCTGCTGCTTTTGGAAACGTTCACGGTGTATACAAACCAGGCAATGTTAAACTAACTCCAAAGATTCTTAAAAATTCTCAGGAATTTATTTCAAAAAAACACAATTTAGAACACAATTATATAGATTTTGTTTTTCATGGCGGTTCTGGATCTTCTCTTGAAGAAATTAGAGAAGGAATAAGTTATGGAGTGATAAAAATGAATATCGATACTGATTTACAATATGCTTACATGGAAGGAATAAGAGATTATTTTAATGATAAATCTGAATATCTAAAAACACAAATTGGAAATCCTGATGGTGACGATGTTCCCAATAAAAAACATTACGATCCAAGAAAGTGGGTAAGGGAAGCAGAACTAACTTTTAAAGATCGATTAAAGCAAGCATTCAAAGATTTAAATAATATTAATACCCTATGAGTGAACAAGCACAAAACCCTTGGTTTAAAAGAAAGCTTAAAGGCATTATAACCCCAAGTAGAGAAAAAAAAGAAACTCCGGATGGTTTTTGGCATAAAACTCCTTCAGGAGATGTTATTGAAAAAACAGAATTAAAAGAAAACTTTTTTGTTACTCCAAAGGAGAGTTACCATGTAAGAATTGGTTCTAAAGAATATTTTGATATAATTTTTGATGACCAAAAGTTTACCTTAATAGCTGATGATTTAACTCCAAAGGATAAGCTTAAGTTTAAGGATAAGAAAAAATATAGCGATAGAATTAAAGAATCAAAGAAAAAAACTGGCCTTAATGACGCCATGCGAAGTGCCTATGGTAAAACATCTGGAGAAGGTTGTGTGGTAGCTTGTATGGATTTTTCTTTTATAGGAGGATCAATGGGAAATGTGATGGGTGAAAAAATTGCTAGATCTGTGGAATATGCGATTGAAAAAAAATGTCCATTTATGTTAATCTCAAAATCTGGAGGAGCAAGAATGATGGAGGCAGGTATATCTTTAATGCAAATGGCAAAAGCTACAGCAAAACTTACCCAGCTATCTAAAGCTAAATTACCTTATATTTCTTATTTAACTGATCCTACAACAGGGGGAGTGACAGCTTCTTTTGCAATGTTAGGAGATTTAAATATTGCTGAACCAGGCGCTTTAATTGGTTTTGCTGGACCAAGAGTTATTAAAGAGACTATAGGAAAAGACCTACCCGAAGGTTTTCAGACAAGTGAGTTTTTATTGGAGAAAGGTTTTTTAGATTTTATAGTTGACAGAAGAGAACTTAAAACTAAGTTACTTCAGCTTATTAAGTTTTTTAAAAACTAGATAGTATTATCTCTTTTTTTAGTTATTTCTAAATCTATATTAGATTTTACAGTTTGTATTGTTATTCACCTTTACAATTCTATTTTCATTTAATTATGTATTAATTTCTTAGCTTTGAGATTCAAAGTTAAATTTTATTCATGAAAAATAATCAACCAGAAAATGATTTAGGTCTAATAAAAGACTTAATGGAAAAATCAACTAAGTTCTCAAACCTATCGGGAATTGCCGTATTTTTTACTGGGGTATTGGCCATGATTGGTGCATCTTTTGTTTATTTTGATATTGGATTTTCAGTAAGTGAATTAGATATTTCATATGGTCAGTTAATTAATCAAAATGGAGAACCTGAAGATCTTTTCCTAAAACTAAAACTTTTAGTTTTTATCGGTTCTTTAATTTTAATTTCTTCTCTTATTATTATTTACATAACAGCTCTTAAAAAGTCAGGTAAAGAAGGAATTCCACTTTTTAATTCTTCTTTTTCTAGAGCTCTTAAATCTTTATTTATTCCACTATTTTCAGGAGGAATTTTTTGTTTACTCCTTATAAATCATCATATGTACGGTTTGGTTGCACCAGCGACTTTGATTTTTTATGGATTAGGTCTAGTTAGTTCAAGTAAATTCAGTTATAGTGAATTGGAGTATTTGGGTTATTTTGAGTTATTATTAGGATTTATTGCATCCTTTTATATTGGAAGTGGACTTTTATTCTGGATCATTGGATTCGGTTTATGTCATATCGTTTTTGGATTACTAATTCAATTTAAATACGATAAAAAGTAAATGGAAGGTTATGGTCTTTTAAACAAAGCTTTTGATTCAAGAGTTAGATTAGGATTAATGTCAATTCTTTCAGTTAATGAATGGGTTAGTTATAAAGAGATTAAAAACCTTTTAGATTTGACCGATGGAAATTTAGCCAGTCATATCCACGCATTAGAGAAAATTAATTTCATTGAAATTAAAAAACAATTTATTGGAAAAAAGCCTTTGACAACCTACAGAGTAACCAATATTGGTAAAAATGCTTTTAAAGAGCACATCTCAGGATTAGAAAAACTGATAAATAATTAATTTTCATAGGTAATTATTTTGTAACTTGACACAAAAATTATTTTATTAGCAAAAAAATCAAAATGAAAAGTTTATTTACAAATCTATTTTTAATATCATTTGCCTTTGGAGTTTCCTCTTGTTCTTCCTCTTCTGATGAAACCAATTCTCAAAAGGCTGATGAAGTGGTAACTGAAGAATTAGTTGAAGAATCAACTAATGATAATATATTTTATCAAATGCCAACTCCCAACGAACTCTTTGCAGTTTTAAAAAACAGCAATGCTCCTTTTAATAAAGAAATACTAAACGATGTTTCTAATTCTGGAAATTATCTCACCAAATTTTCTAAAGCGTTAAATTTTGGCGTTTTTACTGCAGATTTAGCATACGCAACGAGTCAAGGAAGTTTTGAAGATGCGGCTTCTTTATTTGAGGCTGTTAAAAGTTTATCTAAAGATTTAGAGATTGAGAATGCAATTGATCAAGTAATTTTTGAAAGATTAAAGGAGAATTTAGAAAATTCTAATGCAGATTCTTTATTTTATTTGTCCAATGAGACTTATTATAGTGCATTTTCCTACTTAGAAGAAAATGATCGACGAGATGTTCTCGGAATGATTGCTGTAGGAGGTTGGATAGAAGGTTTAAATATTATTCTAAATCTTGAGCCATATAGCGAGGATTCAGAAATTTGTCAAAGAATCGCAGACCAAAAATTAACGTTAGAAAATTTATTAATTTTTGTTTCTGATATTGATAATGTCAAACTTGCAGACTTAGTAAGTGAATTGTCTGCTATTGAAGAAATTTTCAACCAAGAGAACGAGAATTCTAATGATGAATCTAGTGAAGATGAGGTCGTAAATTCCACGAATGAAGATGGTGTTATGGTCTTTGGAGGAGGTAGTTCAGTATCTCTTAGCAATTCTCAGTTTGACCAATTAAAAAGTATAGTAATGGATTTGAGAACTTCGATTACCGAAGGAAACTAATTTAAATTTATTAAAATGAAAAGAATTAATTTTTTAACAATAATTTTTCTAATGTCAATGCCATTAATTGATTTTGCTCAAAGTCATAGAGAGTGTTACAATACTGTTTCTTATTGCGAAACAGATAGAAAAGAAGGATTTACTAAAAATATGCAAAGTTTGAGTGGTGCTTTTGAACAGGGTGATACCTCTGAAGTTCAGATAATAGTATACAAAAATATGGAGTACAGAATTTCCATATGTTCTCCCTCTAATCCTGAGTTTCTAGGCAAATTTCAATTCAAAATTTCAGAGGATATCAATAAAGGTGTTTGGAAAGAGACTACCATTTATGTTGACTCTACTTACGAAGACGAGAATTATGATACTCAGACTGTAAAAGTTCCCAAAATTCAAAGAAAGAAAGTTTATGAAATATCTGAAAAAGTAAGATACGATAATGCAGACGACGAAATGAGCCAAGATTTTGTTTTCACCTCAAATAAAACTAGAAAGCTTAAGGTAAAAGTCTATGTTCCAAATGCAGAGGGTGAGGACATGTCTTCTGGACTTTCTGGTAGTAGTTATGCATGTGTTGGACTTCTGATTGAACACCAGCCTGGTGTCATATCAGGTTTTAGTAGATAAACTTTGTTAATGGTTTTATGAAAGATATTATTAAAACCAAAAAACATGCTTTAATTTTATCACATCAAGGTCCAGATGGTGACTCAATAGGTTCATCTGTTTCACTTAGCCTATATTTAAATAAAATTGGAATTGATAACAAGATTATTTTTCCAGATACCTATCCAAGTTTTTATTCCTGGGTAAATGGTATTGAAAATTCAATTATTGCATCCGAAAATTTAGATTTACTTAATGATTTGTTTGATAAATCAGATTTAATATTCTGTTTAGATTTCAACCATAGAAAGAGAGTAGGTATTAATTTGAGTCCATTTTTATTTAATTCGATTAATAAATACGTAATTGTAATCGATCATCATACAAATCCTGAAAATTTTGGAAATTCTGAAATTATTGATACCAATGCTTCATCAACTTGTGAATTGGTATTTAATCTAATAAAATCCAATGGTGATATAGATCTTATTGATGTTCCTATTGCAGAATCTATATATATTGGTCTCATTACAGACACAGGTTCGTTTAAGTATTCTTCTGTTTCTTCTTCAACACATCTAATTGCTTCTAAGCTTAAAGAAATAGGATTGAATCATGTAGATATTCATAACAATATTTTTGATCAAAATTCTGTATCTAAAATCAACCTCTTAGGATACGCATTACAAAAAATTAGGCTTGATCAAAAATCTTCTTTGGCCTATCTAGTACTTTCTAAAGAGGAACTAGAACAGTTTAATTTTCAAAAAGGAGATTCCGAAGGGTTTGTTAACTATTGTCTTTCTATCAAAAATATTAAAAATGCTGTTTTTCTAAGAGAAGATAAAAGTCTTATTAAAATTTCCCTCAGATCAAAAGGGGATGTAAAGATGAACGAGTTTTCTCAAATATATTATGGTGGAGGAGGTCATCAAAATGCAGCAGGTGCAGCTGTTGAAAGTAGCGATATTGATACTGTTGCCAAAAAATTAATTGAAAATTTTAGATCCTTTTGTTCCGTTTAATATTTATAGGTTTTTTTTCCATTTCTTTATTGTCTTGTGAAAATAATAAAGAGAAATTTCTAGACAATGATTTATTAGGAGTTTTTGATAAAGAATCCTCAATAAAAATGAATAAGTCTTGGTTGGTTGATGAAGTTTTTAAAATTGATCAGTATTGTTTCAGACAGGGCTGGGAAATGTTAAGTTCAGAAAGTGGTCTAAGATATAAAATTATAAACAAAAGTAATTCTGGTATTAAAGCCAAAGTAGGTAGTGAGGTAATTATAGCTTACGACATTAGATTAATGGATTCCTTTCAGACCAAATGTTATAATTCAGATTCGAGTGGTCTTACAAAGTTTAAAGTTGAACATTCTAATATAGAAACTGGTATTCATGAAGTTGTAACCTATTTAGAAAAGAACGATAGTGCTTTAGTAATTTTACCTCACCACATAGCTCACGGAATTTCTGGAGATTCTAAGCTTATTCCTCCATTATCTACTGTTTTATACTTTATTAAGATTATAGAAGTTGAATAAAGCTATCTTTTTAAATATTATATTTTTTTTTCTCTGCAGTTGTAAAGAAAATAGTAATTCTTTTATAAAAACCGACAATGGTTATTTACTAAATTTTCATGAAATTTCTGGGGATACCAATCATATTAATAAAGGATGTATAGTCAATTTGAATATTATTGCTAAAGATAATAACCAAAAAATTATTTTTTCCTCACAAGAAAGTGGTTTAGACGGGGTTTCTTCCTTTTTCTATGATTCCATTATTTTAAAATCTGCTATGAATGGTATTTTATTAAAGACATTTAAAGGGGATAGTTTGTCATTTTCTATGAAATCCTCCGTTTTTTATCAGAGTTTATTTGGAGAAATTTTTTTAAATAGAATAATTATAGATTCATCTTTTTTAAAGGTAGACTTAAAAGTTTTGGGTTACTTTAATTTTCAAGAGCAAATAGATTATCAAAAAAAACTTGAAATTTCTGCCCAGCATAAAGAAGATTCAATATTGGATTTTGCAAAAAAATCATGGGACAGTAAATTTCTAAATATTTATAAAAGTCGTGGTTTATATGCTATTAAATTATCTTCAAATGATTCTTTAAATTTTTATGGAGATTCTATGAAAAATGAAATTATTTTCGGGTATTCCATGAAGGAAATTTCAGGACGTATAATTTATGAAACAAGCTATTTAAAACCCGAAATATACGATAGAAGCAAAGAAGGACAATTATTAGAAGGATTTGAAATTCTTGCAGGTAATTTTCAAAAGGGTGATTCTATTGTCGCATTGATTCCATCCGATCTTTTATTTGGAAGAAACGGTTCATTTATTAACCAGATTCCACCTTTTACTCCAATGAAGATTAACCTAAAAATAAATTAAACTTTATTCAAATATGAAGATAGTAGGTTTTTTTTCAAGAGTGATTTCACTATTAGATAATTCATAGACACTTTTGGTAATAATCTTTTCACTTTTGCCAGTTAAATCTATAGCAATGCTTATTTTTCTGTTTTGAGGTTTTAGTTGTTTTATTAAATCTTCTAGGACTTTTTGATTTCTGTATGGTGTTTCAATAAAAATATGAGCACCTGATTTTTCTTGAATAATATTTATTTTTTTTATTCTATCTTTCTGTTCAATTGGTAGGTAACCATGGAATTTAAACTCTTGGCCATTTAACCCGCTAGCCATCAATGCTAAAATAATTGAAGTAGGTCCGATTAGCGGTTTTATGGCTATTTGATGTTTATGAGCTAATTCACAAATTTCTTGTCCTGGATCTGCAATTCCTGGACATCCTGATTCACTCATTACGCCAATATCATTTCCATCTAAAAGATGATTTACTATATCTCTAATAATTTCTTTTCCTGCTCTTTTATCTACAATAAAAAAATTGGTATTATCTATATCAAAATTTGGAATTAATTTTTTAATAAATCTTCTACTAGTTCTTATATTTTCTACTGCAAAAAACTTAAGATTATTGATTGATTCAATAATGTTGGGAGGAATAAGTTTAATATTGAAATCTTCTTCTCTATGTATAGGGACTGGTATTAGATATAATATTCCTTTACTCATTTATCAAGATTTCACTTATTATTTTAGAGCAAGCATTTTCAAGCAATCTATAAATTTTCTCAAATCCATCTTCTTCACCATAATATGGGTCTGGTACTGAAGGATTATTTTCTGAGTCAATTATTTTTAAAATCAACTGAACTTTATTGCATTCTTTTTCATTAGAACACAATCTTATTATATCTCTGTAATTACTGGTGTCCATGACATATATTTTATCAAATTCTTCAAAATCGAAGGTCGAGAATTTTCTTGCTTTTTGATTGCTAATATCTATATTGTTTTTTTTTGCAATATTTATACTTCTTAAATCTGGTGAAGAACCTACATGCCATCCGCCAGTTCCTGCAGAATCAACATAGATATTTACATTATTTTCCTTTGATTTTTTTTCAAGTATGCCTTGAGCAAGGGGAGACCTGCATATGTTTCCTAAGCACACCATTAGGACTTTATACATATACTACAAGATTTTATTGTACGCTTAGCTTTTTTTCTAAATCTGCAAGATAAGTTCTAAAGTGCTTATCTGTTTCAGCAAGATTGTTAACCGTTCTGCAAGCGTGAAGTACTGTAGCATGGTCTTTACCACCACAATGCATACCAATATTAGCTAGTGATGACTTAGTCATTTTCTTAGAAAAATACATAGCAATTTGTCTTGCTTGTACAACTTCTCTCTTTCTGGTTTTAGATTTCATAAGTTCAATTGGAAGATCAAAATAATCACATACAACTTTTTGTATATACTCAATAGAAACTTCTCTAGCGGTATTTTTAACAAACTTATCTATCATTTGTTTCGCCAAATCAAGGGTGATGGACTTTTTGTTAAGGGAAGATTGTGCTATTAAAGAAATCAGTGCACCTTCAAGCTCTCTAATGTTGTTAGAAATGCTGTAGGCTAAATATTCAACAACTTCAGATGGTAACTCAATTCCATCAGAATACATTTTTTTGTTAAGTATGGCAATTCTTGTTTCAAGATCTGCCATTTGTAAATCTGCAGAAAGTCCCCATTTAAATCTAGATAAAAGTCTTTGTTCCATTCCTTGCATTTCAACAGGTGCTTTGTCAGATGTTAAAACCAATTGTTTTCCTGTTTGGTGAAGATGATTGAAAATATGGAAAAATACATCTTGTGTTTTTTCTTTCCCAGCAAAAAATTGAACATCATCAATAATTAAAACATCTATCATTTGATAAAAATGAATGAAATCATTGGTTGAATTATTTTTAACAGAATCTATAAACTGATGGGTGAATTTTTCAGACGATACGTAAAGTACAGTCTTGTTTGGATGCCTATCCTTGATTGCTATCCCAATAGAGTGTCCCAAGTGAGTTTTTCCTAATCCAACACCACCGTAAATTAAAAGTGGATTAAATGCTGTTCCTCCTGGCTTTTCTGCAACTGCAAAACCAGCAGATCTAGCCAATCTGTTACAATCTCCTTCAATAAAATTCTCAAATGAATAATTAGGGTTTAAGTTAGAATCAACGTTAACTTTTCTAAGTCCAGGAATGACAAATGGATTTCTAATAGTTTTGTTGCCAATATCTACAGGCATACTAACTTGTGGATTTTTAAGAATGCTATTATCTGTAGTAGGTATTTTGATTGTGTATGGATTTTTATTGCCACTATTGTTTTCCATAAGAATGCTGTATTCCAATTTGGCTTCAGCACCAATTTCTTTTCTTATAGTCTTTTTTAATAAATCAACATAGTGCTCTTCTAACCATTCGTAGAAAAACTGGGAAGGAACTTGGATAGTTAAAACATTGCTTTTAAGTTTTACAGGTTTTATAGGTTCGAACCATGTTTTAAATGCTTGAATAGAAACGTTATCTTTAATTACTGTTAGACAATTATTCCAAGTTGATTCAAAAGATTTACTCATTTATTATAATTTATTTTGTTAAAAAAGGGTAACTGTAAAAATGACAATTGAGGTAACCATTGAAAAATTTACTTAATGCCTAAACACCTAACAAATATTTAATAAAAAAGTTAAAAAAAAAACTTATTTGCTATTGTTTTTTAAAAATATTTTATTCTGAAAAAAAATCAAATTTTGGCATAGTTTTTTTTGGAAATATCGTTAACAGATAAAGAATTTGATTTTCTATTATTTTTTGAAAATTCTAAATCAATTCGCCCTAAAGCAAGAGCTCCCCATCCTGCTTGATTGACAATTACATTTTTATTTTCTGAATTCTTCACAAGTTTGGCTTTTTCTAAAAAAGTATGGGTATGGCCGCCAATAATGACATCAATATTTTTTGAAAGTCTTGCTAATTTTAAATCTGAAATTTTATCGCTTTTATATGTATGTCCTAAATGACTAATACAAATTACCAAGTCACATTTTTTTTGATTTTTAAGATAATTGCTCCAATAGTTACTTGTATTTAAAGGGTCTAGATATTTTGTTTCTCCATAATAATCTTTACCTACTAATCCTTCCAGCTCAATACCAAGACCAAAAAAACCAATTTTTATTCCATCCATTTCCTTCACTAAATATTTTCTAGTTTTTTCAACCATTTCACTATCAAAAAATTGATAGTTGGAGCATATAAAGGGAAAATTAGCATGGTGTAATACTTCTTTGAAACCATTTATACCATTGTCGAAATCATGATTTCCCATTGTAGATGCAATATAACCCATACTACTCATAATCTTTAACTCCAAACTTCCTTTGAATTTATTAAAATAAGGAGTTCCTTGAAATACATCTCCAGCATCTATTAACACAACATTTTTTTCTTCTTTCCTAATTTTTTTAACAAGACTAGCTACTCTTCTCATTCCTCCCATTCCAGGGTGTCTAGAATGATTTTTTGGAAAGGAATCTATATGACTATGCATATCGTTAGTATGTAAAATAGTGATTTTTCTGCTCCTTGTTTTTTTATTTAAAAAGCTAAAGCTATTTAGCAGTGGTATGGAAATACTTGCTAAAACAATTTTTTTCACAAAAATTCTTCTATTGGATAACTTGGACTCTACCATCAAATTGAGCGTTTATTTTTATATTATTCTTTCCTAATTCCTCAATGTATCTAATAATTACATCTCTTAGTAAGAGTTTGGTGTTTAATAATGTTCTACAGTTCTTGAAAAAAACCATGTCATCCCCACCACTAGCTAAATAATTGGTGGTTAATACCTTGTAGGTTTTCAATGGGTCATACATTTTATTACTAATCATACATCGATTGACTTTATCTCCACTTATTTTTAGTCTTATTCCACTCAAGGGAACACCTGATTTTCGTGAAATGTTGGTGGTTGATTTATCTTTAATATATTTTATTAAATCATTCATTTCTCCACCTTTTATCTCTAAAATTAATAGATGGTTATCAAATGGCATTATTTGAAAAATATCGCCTATTGTTATCGAACCCTTATTAAGCGTACTTCTAAATCCTCCGTTATTTAAAATACAAAAGTCAGGATTAAATTCGTTTTCAGGAAAGTATTTTCTTATATAAAGTATGGATAAATCAGAAATAAAATCCCCTAAAAGTCCTTCTGGACATCCAACTCCCATAGTAATTGAACAATGGTTAATTACTTTATCCATTTCCTTTGAAATAGAATCTCTATATTTTGAAAGTTCGATTTCTTCGAATTCTTCTTGATAAATATTTTTGTTAATATCTATCATGAAAGAATTTGCATCTACTATTTTGTAACCTTGACAAGATAAAGTCAGTATAGAATAAGTTGCAATTAAGGTTGAAAATTTATAATAACGTTTTAACATATCCCTAAAATAAATAATATGTTCCAATCAACAACAAAGGTGAGAGTAAGATATGCGGAAACTGATCAAATGGGATATTGTTATTACGGAAATTATGCCCAATATTACGAGGTAGCAAGAGTTGAAGCTTTGCGATCATTAGGAATTAGTTATAAAAACTTAGAAGCTCAAGGGTATTTATTACCAGTTTCTGATTTTACCATAAAATACATTTTACCAGCTTTTTATGATGAAGAATTATCGGTGAAATGTAAAATAAATGAATTAACCAATTTTAAAATAAAATTTAAATACGAAATCCATAATACGAATGGTGATTTACTCAATTTCGGAAGTACTACTTTAGTCTTTGTAGATAAGGAAACAAAAAAACCCGTAAATTGTCCTGATTTTTTAAATAATAAATTATTAAAATTTATCCATGAAAAATAAATTAATTCTTCTTTTAGCTACCACTGCCATATTTGTAAATACCAGCGGACAGTCGTTTAAAAGTTTGTATTTCAAATCTTTACATTTTTTTGAAGTATATGATTTTCCTGCTGCATTGGAAATTCTTCAGGAAATGAAAGCTATAGATCCTGAAAATTGTAACACTCATTTCTTTATAGGCAACTGTCTAATGAATATACCAAATCGAGAAAGAGAAGCTATTCCATACTACGAAAAAGCCTTAGAAAGTTTGACAATAACTTATAAAATTGCTAACCCTAAAGAAAAAAATGCTCCTTTAGATGCCATAGAGTTGTTAGGAAATGCCTACCATATGAATTATGAATTTGAAAAAGCTATAGAAAAGTATGAATTTTATGGCAACTTTTTATCGGATTACAATGAAGATGCTTTAAGGTCTAATGCTAGAAAAATTAGAAGGTCAAAAAACGCATTAAAATTAGTCCAAAATCCTGTGGATGTTAAAATTTATCCTATTGAGGCTATCAACACAGAGTTCTCAGAATATAAGCCGTTGTTAAATGCTCAAGAAAATACTATGTTTTTTACTGCTAAAAAACCGGATGGACTGACAGACTCTAAAGATGATCAAGGAGATTTTTACGAGCATATTTATTACTCTGAAAAAGTAGATAATAATTGGACAAAAGCAAAGCTAATGCCTGCCCCTGTAAACACTAAAAAGAGCACTTCAGCTTTATACCTGTCTGCAGATGGTCAATATTTACTTTCTTCAATGGTAAATAACGACTATAAACTTGGACCATTGGGTAGAGGAATTTTTGAATCTTATAAAAATGGAAACTTATGGACTGACCCAAAAATATTTAAAAACGAAGTCAACACAAATTATTTAGAAACATCAGCCAGCATGGATTTAAATAAAAGTATAGTTTTTTTTGTTAGTGATAGAGATGGTGGTTATGGAGGAAAAGATCTATGGATGACTAAGAAACTAAATAATGGTTCTTGGTCTTTACCACAAAATCTAGGTGAGCCAATTAACACAGAATATGATGAAGAATCTCCATATTTTCATTCAGATGGTAAAACTTTGTATTTTTCTTCTACTGGGCATTCCTCAATAGGAGGTCTTGATATTTTTAAATCGGAACTAGATAAAGAATTAAATTGGTCTTCTCCTAAAAACATGGGTTACCCAATTAATACAGTAAATGACGATCTTTCTTTTGTTCCTAGCGTTAGTGGTAGTAGAGCTTATTTCTCATCCGTTAGAAATACAGGAAAAGGTAAATACGATATCTATGAACTGACATTACCTAAAGAAGAAGAATTAAACTTAGCTGTTTATAAAGGAATGGTTACTAATCAAAACAGAAAACCAATTAAGAATATTAAAGTTTCTGTTCAAAATGATAATTTTTTCCCAGTATATAAAGAATTTCAAATTAATGATTCCTCAGGTAAATTTGTTTTTGTTTTTGAGTCAGGAAATATTTACAACATAAAATTTGATATAGACACATTAACTATTTACGATTCTATTAATGTATTGGATAATGAAAAAGGTATTTTTTCTTATTATAAGTCCATAGAAATTGCAGAAGATGAAGTTGTTGTCTCCAATGCTGTTATTGAAATTGAAGAAAAAATGACTATTGAAAAACAGCCACTGGTATTTAAAGATATTTTGGAAATTGTTCCTTTGGAGGAAACTACTGTTGTTTCTTCAAATCTTTCTAATGAGAATAATTCCAAACAACTAGAAGAATTAGAACCTGTAGAGACAGTCAGTAAAAAAACAGAGGAGGTTAAGGATACTTTATCTTTTCCTACTAAGCCAATTATTGCTAATGAAGCTGTTTCTAAGGAAGAGAAAATAGAGAAACATATTTTATTTTACGACAATATTAACTTTAAAACCGAAAGTTCGGATTTATCCAACAGTGAAAAATCAAAACTTGATAAATTAATAGAAGATTTAAAAAGTAATACTAAATGGACGGTAAATTCAATAGGACATACCGACAATACTGGTTCGATGAAATACAATCAAATACTTTCCGTATTAAGGTCAGAATCTGTCAAAACCTATATGATTAACAGAGGAATAAGTTTCAAGAGAATTGAAACTATTGGAATGGGAGAAATACACCCTATAGCAGAAAATTTAGCTGTAGATGGTTCTGATAATCCAACTGGAAGGGCGGCCAATAGACGTGTTGAAATTCAAATAATTAAATAAGTGCTTCAAAAATTAACCATATCAAATTATGCGTTAATTTCTAAGACGGTTATTGACTTTAAAAAAGAATTTACTGTTATAACTGGAGAAACTGGTGCTGGTAAATCTATTATTTTTGGAGCAATAGAGCTTTTAATTGGAGCTAGATCATCTAATAAGATTCTTAAAGACCCTAACTCAAAATGTGTTGTAGAAGGTATTTTTTCTTTAAATGAAAAAGTCCTAAAACAACTTGTTAAAATGGATTTAGATATTGAAGAAGATCTCATTATAAGAAGAGAAATTAGAAAAAATGGAACCTCTAGATCATTTATTAATGATTCACCAGTAAAATTAGATCAACTAAAATTTATTAGTCAGTATATTATAGAAATAAATGGACAACATCTTATAAACAAGATGGGCTCTTTGAACTTTAAATACGATTTTTTAGATAGTTTTTTAGAAAAAAATATTGCTTTAGTTTCCTACAGAAATGCTTATTTAAATTATTCCAAATCTCTAGAAAGACAAAAAATAATTGTTAAAAAAGTAGATGTATTAAATGAAAAAAAAGACTTTTTAAAGTTTCAATTAGATGAATTGGCCAATTATGACTTCCAGAACTGGGACGAGGAAGCAATTCAAAATGATTATAAAATTGCCGCAAACCAAGACGAGATAAATGATATTTTAGAAAAAATAGATAATATCTATTCTTCTAGTAATGGTCTTAGAGATTTATTTGGAGATTTGAATACTCAAGCTATTGACTTGAATACCCATTTACAAGATTTTACCTCAATTTCGGAAAGAATAGATTCAATTAAAATTGAATTGGAAGATGTTTTTCATGAAATCAATCAAAATTTCTCTAATCTTAGTGCAGATAAAAAGAATCTTCACGAACTAGATCAGCAATTGAGACAGATTAATTTTCTTTTAAAGAAATTCAATGTTACAGATTTGAAATCCCTAATTCTCAAAAGAGAAACTTTTAATAAAGAACTTTCTGAACTATCTGAAATGGATCTAGAACTAAAGGAGGTCAATAATTTAGTAGAGACTAATAAAAAAATGTGTCTGGAAACTGGCAATATACTTTTTAAACTTCGTTCACAGAAGATATCTATTATAGAAAAAAAGATAAATAAAGTATTGAAAACCCTTTCTATGGCGCATGCGAATTTTAAAATTGAACTAATAGAAAATAGTTCTATTACAGAGCATGGCACAGACCAAATAAATATTTTAATTTCTGTAAATAACAATCCTAAGTTTTCACCTTTACATCAATTTTCATCTGGTGGTGAGCTTTCACGAATTGCACTAGCAATGAAATATATATCTTCTTCATTTAACAAAATATCTACACTTATTTTTGATGAAATTGATTCAGGAATAAGTGGCAAGGTAGCTTCAGAAGTAGGCTCATTGTTGCAAGAAATCTCTAATTCTTCCCAAGTTATTAATATTACCCATCTTCCACAGGTTGCAGCAATTGCTAAATACCATTTGAATGTCAATAAAAAGGAAATTGCAGGAGAAATGGAATCTAGTATAAATTATTTATCTAAAGATGATAGAATTCAAGTTTTAGCTAAAATGCTAGGTGGAGATAAGACTGGGGAGGCTGCACTTAATAATGCGCTAGAACTTCTTAATTAACGATTGTCAATTTCGTCTGAATTTGGATGGCTATCTGCATCCCAAGAAAATTGATTTGTATCTATTTTTGGGTTATTTGTAAGCTTACTAATTGTGGTATTTATAGTTACACCATCTTTTGTTTTGACAGATGCTTTTGAAATTAATTTTAAGGATTCATTTACATCCATAATGATTGTGTGAAATGTACTTTTGTCAGGTTGAGAAGGGAACATTTTAATTTTATGAATAGTTTGATTATTAACTATTATTTTGTCTATATACTTAAATTTAAATCCTTCATTCCATAAAGTGAAAATTTCACTTGGGTTAAGTGTGTTGTCTAAGTCTTCTAATAAATCTATGTAGCACTCGTTGTCTTCAGGCAAATAGGTCCAAACATTGACACCGTCACATATTACTTCTCTTTCTTCTGTTTTATAATAAAACTTTTCTTTTTCTATGAGAGCATATCCATTTTGAATTTCATTAATATCCTCACTTTTGATTTCTAATTTAAAGTTAAATTTAGAGGCATTATTTTTTTGAATATTATCACTAACTTTTTGAAGAATTTCCTCACATTTTAAATCATCGCTTTCTAAATATTGTCCAAAAAAAATAGGACTTATTACAATAAGGACTAATATCAATAATATTTTATTAAATCTCATAGTTTACCTTTTTCTCTTAGATTACTCAAAAACTGTTCCAAAGCCAATACGTCTGGAATTAGTACATCTCTAGCTTTACTCCCTCTATGAGGTCCAATTAGACCAGTAGCTTCTAACTGATCAACTATTCTTCCAGCTCTATTGTAGCCTAACTTTAATTTACGTTGTAATAAAGATGCTGAACCTTGTTGGGCATTTACAATAACTTCAGCTGCATCTTCAAACAAACTATCTAAGTCGTCGTCAATTTCTTTTAATTCATTGGCTTCATCAATATACTCTGGAAGTAAAAATGCACTCGGATATCCTCTCTGAGAACCAATGAATTCAGCGATTTCATCTACTTCAGGAGTATCAACAAAACCGCATTGAAGTCTTATTAGTTCATTTCCTGGGGAAAACAGCATGTCTCCTCTTCCAATTAGCTGGTCAGCCCCACCAGCATCTAATATGGTTCTTGAATCGATTTTAGAGGTTACTCTGAATGCAATTCTAGCAGGGAAATTCGCTTTTATGGTTCCTGTTATTACATTTACTGAAGGTCTCTGTGTGGCAATTATTAAGTGTATTCCAACTGCTCTTGCTAATTGTGCAATCCTAGCAACTGGAGTTTCAACTTCTTTACCAGCTGTCATAATTAAATCTGCAAATTCATCTATTACCAATACAATATAGGGCATGTACTTATGACCTTTTTCAGGATTTAATTTTCTTTGAACAAATTTGTGATTGTATTCTTTAATAGTTCTAACCATTGCTTCTTTTAAAAGCTCATATCTAGCTTCCATTTCTACACACAAGCTATTTAAAGTATTAACTACTTTGGTTGTATCTGTTATAATTGCTTCTTCTTCATCAGGTAATTTTGCTAAAAAGTGTCTTTCAATTTTATTATAAATAGTTAATTCTACTTTTTTAGGATCTATTAATACAAATTTAACTTGAGAAGGATGTTTCTTATATATAATGGATATCAAAATAGCATTTAAACCTACAGATTTACCTTGTCCTGTGGCTCCAGCCATGAGTAAATGAGGCATCTTGGTAAGATCTGCAATTAAAGATTCGTTAGAAATGGTTTTACCTAGTGCTACAGGCAATTCCATTTTGCTATTTTGAAACTTATCTGAAGCTATTAATGACTTCATTGCTACTATTTCTGGATTAGAGTTTGGAACTTCAATACCAACTGTTCCTTTTCCAGGCATAGGAGCAATAATTCTTATTCCTAAGGCTGCTAAGCTTAATGCTATATCGTCTTCTAAGTTTTTAATTTTAGAAATACGCACACCTGGAGCAGGAATAATTTCGTAGAGTGTAACTGTTGGTCCAATAGTTGCTTTTATTTTTGAAATATTTATTTTGTAATTAAGAAGCGTTTCAATAATCTTATTTTTATTCCCTTCTAATTCATCTTTATCAACAGAAATATTTCCGCTTCCGTGTTCTGCTAGTAAATCTATATTTGGTAATTTGTATTCCGATAAATCTAATTTTGGATCGTATTCTCCAAACTCCTTCAGTTTTCCATCTAAATCTTTTTTACTTAGCTCTGTTTCAGTTTTTGCAACTTCCACAGCCATTGCTAATTCATCTGTAGATTCTGAATTATCTTCCTCTTTGGACGCTGTTTTCTCTTCACTTACATTAACGTCCAATTCTAAATCACTAGCGACACTATTAGTTTCAATAGAATTTATTTCGTTTTCCATTTCATTAGAATCGATATTCGTCTCTAAAGATGTGTTTTCAACGGGAACTTCTTGGTCAGTTCCTTCTTCGCTAGGTACAATAGTAAATCCATCCTTTTCAGAAATATTTTCTTTAATTTTTTTAGAAAATTTGTTAAAGAAATCTACAACCCAGGATAAAGAGGGATTAAATAATAAAACAACTGATGAAATACCAAAGAAAAATATAAAGAATCCAGTACCAATTTGACCAAAAACACCAATTAACCAGTTGTTAATTACTTGACCATAAAGTCCTCCCATGAAATCTAAATCTGATTTCTCAAACACAAAGCCAAGAAAAGTACAAAGCCAAATTAAAGAGATAAAACTAACTTTTAATGTTTTAATTATAGGAATTAGTTCGTATTTGAAAAGAGATTTGAAACCAACAATAAAAAAAACTAATACAAATAGGTAAGAAGCTATACCATACCAGATTTTTAAAAACCTATGGGCTATGTAAGCACCAAATTTACCCAACCAGTTTTGTATTTCACTTTCCTCGCCATTGAAAACAAAACCAATTGATTTCCCATCAATAATACTCAAGTCGAATTTCCAAGTAAAAAGATAGGACGTAAAGGAAAAGAAAAGATATATGGAAAAAAGAACAAGAAACAAACCAGAAGTTTTATGAAATCTTTCATCTGCAAAAAAGGCTTTTATACCCTTGAAATATTCTTTGTTACTTTTCTTTTTGGAAGAGTTAAATTGAAAGTTTTTGTATTGGTTCTTAGCAGTCATTAATTATATCTCAAATGTAATGGAAACTAAATATTGATTCTCGCAAATAGAAAAGGTATTCTTAACGAACGGTTGTTAGGAATTATTGAGTCATTAGAGCTCTGAATTCCTCCATTTTATAAATGGATGTGTTGTTGTCAATTTCAAAAATCTTTGGATCTATATTTTTTTTGGTCATTTCGATTGCTAAGTAGGTAGATATAATATTATCAGAGATTATTTCGTAACAGATTGGAAAGCCTTTTAATTTCTTAAAATTAATATTGTAAGAATTGTCAATTTTACTGGTGTAATAGATAGTGGAGGTGGTAGATCTATTGGTTTTTTTATTTATGCTATTCATAATAGCTTTTTTACATTCTATTCCTAGGAAATCTTCAGATTCTTTAGTGTAAATGATATTTTCCACATCATTAGTGTCGTTATCATTTAAAATAATTCCAAATTTTTTATCCATTAAATTAATTAGTAAAATATTTCTTTTTAATAGTGTATCAATTATGGTTGTTTGTGTTCCTATTTTTGTGCTTTGATCAATTCTAGCCAATTCTCCTGATATATAAAAATCAAGTTTAGTAGGCATAGAAGCTATTTCATTGATGGTAGAATCTAAATTAGTATGGGTTATTTTATAACTTATCAAACCTTCAAAACCTTGAGAGAAACTAGTTAGGGTAATTAGAATAAATAATAAAGAGATTAATCTATTCATTACAATCAAAAATTGAAAGCATTGCTTTTATTTCTTTTAAATATTCTTTCAAATTAGAAAAAGTATATTTTTTCTCTAATTGTGAAAAGTCTTCCTCTGGGCTTATGTCTTTGATACTTAATGCCTTAAAATGCATTTCCATTCCATATTGCTCCACACTGTATTCCATTATTATATCATTAATCATATTAAATGGAGTACACCAGTTAACATTTTTTATTTTCAAATCTTTAAGTGTAATAATTTCATAGATTGAATCATTTTTCAAAGATTTTATTTTTAGTTTATTACAAGGCTTACCTAAAAAAAAAACATCTTGTGAAATAGACGTTGTTCTTTCATACTTGGGTAAATCCTCCAAAAGAAAATCAACGTTATTAGAATCTATAATTGTATATTTTTTATTGTTACCTAATCTAAATAAAAGCTTAGCATTTTTTTTATAAGAATTATTAATTAAACCAAGACTTGAACTTTTAGTTGGAAAAATAAATTCATTTTTATATTGATCATTTAAAAAAGTCATAATCATTTTTTTTGGCAATAGAAATAGTAGAGATTCCTCATTTTTTTCTAGACAGGGATAGCTTATCTCGTAAATAATTTCACCACCTGTAGCCTGTTTTATTGGCTTGGATTCACATTGAACTAAAACTAATACAATTAAAAACGGTAATAATATTTTAAATAGAGTTTTTATCATAAAATTCAATAGTGAATATATGCGTATTTTTTAATAAAAGCTAAGAAACCTATTATATTTAGAATTTTCTGGAGTTTTGAAATCTTTGGAACTTATCGAGCAAATAATTAATTTTTTCTTTTCTGTTTTTAAAAGGCTAGTAGATTGGATTTTTTGTTGGTAAATTTCATGACCAATTTTTTTTTGGTTGTTACTAATCCAAGTGAAATAACAATTATTTTCAATTAATTTTCTTGCTACTAGTTTTCCTTTTTTACCAGCACCCCACAATACCAATACTTCTATCGTTTTTAATTCATTTTTTAGTAAATATTTTATTTTTAAATCAATGAAATTTTCAAATAGATAGTCTTTGCTATTCCTTGAAGTCCTCATTGGATGATCTCTCCATAAATGTATTATTTCTTCTGTTGTTGCCAGTTTAATTTGATTATAATAAACCCTAAATAAAAAATCATAATCTTCTGGATAGTTCAATTTTTTAAAACCCTTGATATTTATAAAATCAGATCGATGCATCATCCAGCAGCAAGAAGGAACGGTACATTCTTTATATATCTCCTCAAAATTTTTTTCATTGGATGTTATTTCGTTTAGCCAACTAGCATATTTCAAATAGCCATTTCCCATTGGTTTTTTACTAGCGAAATACTTTACACTTCCTACTGCTATGTGTTTTTTTTTCTTCTTTTCTAGAAGTGATCTCAATATTTCAATTTTATTTTCACTCATTATATCATCGGCATCCATCCTAGTGATGTACTTTCCTTTTGCAATTTCACTTCCGCTGTTTAGTGCATCAACTATTCCCTTTCCGTTATTATTTACAAGTTCTATTCTTGAGTCTTCAATTGAATATTTGAATGCTAATTTTTCAGAATCGTCTGTAGAATGATCATTAACCAGTATTATTTGTAATTTTTTATGGGATTGATTAACTATAGATTTCAAGCAATCTTCAAAATAAGGAAGTGGATTTTTATAAGGTATAATTATGCTAACCATAATATTATTTAAGAATACATTGAAAAAAATATTCTATGCAAACATTGATTTTTATATTTGTTTTTTGAAATTATAAAAAAATGTTTGAAAACTTACAAGATAGATTCGAAAGAGCCTTTAAAGTACTTAAAGGTCAAGGACAAATTACAGAAATTAATGTTGCAGAAACTTTAAAAGAAGTTAGAAGGGCTTTGTTAGAAGCAGATGTGAGTTTTAATACCGCCAAATCTTTTACAAACCGAGTAAAAGAAAGGGCATTGGGACAAAACGTTCTAAACAGTATTTCGCCAAGTCAATTACTTGTTAAAATTACCCAGGAAGAACTCACTGAGTTAATGGGTAGTGAAAAATCAGATATTAATTTAAGTGGTAACCCTGGAATTGTTTTAATGTCTGGACTTCAAGGTTCTGGAAAAACAACTTTCTCTGGTAAATTGGCAAATTACTTAAAAACAAAAAAAAATAAGAAACCATTACTAGTTGCTTGTGATGTTTACAGACCTGCAGCTATTGATCAATTGCATGTTGTTGGCGATGGTATAGGGGTAGAAGTGTTTTCTAATAAAGAGGAGAAAAGTCCATTGCAGATTGCTAAAATGGGTCTTAAATATGCTAAAGACAACGGTTTTAATGTTGTTATTATAGATACTGCTGGTAGATTGGCTGTGGATGAGGATATGATGAAAGAAATTTCTGATTTAAAAAAGATAATTAATCCAACTGAAACTTTATTTGTTGTGGATTCTATGACTGGTCAAGATGCAGTCAATACTGCCAAGTCTTTCAATGAAAAAGTAGATTTTGACGGGGTTATTTTAACCAAGTTAGATGGAGACACCAGAGGTGGAGCTGCATTATCGATAAAATCCGTAGTTAATAAACCCATTAAATTCATTGGAACTGGTGAAAAAATGGATGCTATAGATGTTTTCCATCCAGATAGAATGGCAGATAGAATTTTGGGAATGGGAGATGTGGTTTCTTTAGTAGAAAGAGCCCAGGAACAGTTTGATGAAGAGTCTGCAAAGAAGTTGCACAAAAAAATTAAGAAAAACCAATTTGACTTTAATGATTTTAGAGATCAAATAGGCCAAATTAAAAAAATGGGTGGTGTAAAGGATATTGCCGGTATGATTCCTGGAATGAAGAAAGCCATGAAAGGAAGCGAAGTAGATGAAAATTCATTTTCACCAATTTTAGCAATGATAGATTCAATGACACCCAAGGAAAGAGAATTTCCCGACTCTATTAATATGCAAAGAAAAAAAAGAATTGCTATTGGAAGTGGTAATGATCTCAATGAGGTGAATAAGCTTATGAAGCAATTTAATCAAACAAAAAAAATGATGAAACTCATGAGTAATAAACAGAATATGATGAATATGATGAAACAGTTTAAAAAAATGGGTGGTAAAATGCCTATGTAGCTTATGGAATTATTAGACGGAAAAAAAACCTCCTTGGAAATTCAAAACGAATTATCTATAAAAGTGAAGACACTTGTTGCAAATGGGATGACTCCTCCACATTTAGTAGCAGTATTAGTTGGAGACGATGGCGCTAGTAGAACCTATGTAAATGCTAAAGTAAAAGCATGTGAAAGAATTGGTTTTAAATCTACCTTACACCATCTTAGTTCTGATACAAGCGAGATAGAACTTCTTAAAGTCATAAAAAAATTAAATGAAGACGATTCTATAGATGGCTTTATAGTTCAATTACCTCTTCCAAATCATATAGATGACCATAAAATTACTCTTGCTATATCTCCAAAAAAAGACGTAGATGGTTTTCATCCTGAAAATATTGGAAAAATGGCTCTTGGATTGCCTACTTTTTTACCTGCAACCCCCAATGGTGTTATGGAATTATTAAAAAGATACGAAATACCAACTGAAGGTAAGAATACTGTTGTTATAGGTAGAAGTAATATCGTAGGGACTCCAATGAGTATTTTAATGTCTAGAAAAAGTAATCCTGGAAATTCTACAGTAACTCTTGCACACAGTAGGACGAAAAACTTAGAACAAATATGCAAACAAGCAGATATTTTGATAGTTGCAATTGGAATTCCTGATTTTGTTACCTCAAATATGGTTAAGCCAAATGCGGTAGTTATCGATGTAGGTATTCATAGAATAGAGGATTCTTCGAAAAAAAATGGATTTAGATTAATAGGAGATGTAAATTTTAGTGAAGTTTCCCAAAAGTGTTCTTATATAACACCAGTTCCAGGTGGAGTAGGACCAATGACCATAGCCTCATTATTAATGAATACATATATTGCTTCTAATGAGAGAAATTAAAAAGATACTTGTTGCCAACAGAGGAGAAATAGCTCTTAGAGTGGTTAAGAGTTGTATGAAAATGGGTATTAAAACAGTTGGGATATTTTCTGAAGCTGACAAAGAATCCCCGTTACTAGATTATGTTGATGAGCAAATTTTAATTGGCCCTGCTCCTTCCAGCAAAAGTTATTTGAACCAAGATTTAATTATTGAAAAATCTTTAGAAATGAAGGTGGATGCTATTCACCCAGGTTATGGTTTTTTATCTGAAAATGCATTGTTTGCAGAAAAGGTAATTCAAGCTGGAATCATTTTTATTGGCCCTTCTCCAAAATCTATTGAGATAATGGGAGATAAATTATCTGCAAAAAAAACAGTTTCTAAATTTGATATTCCTTTAGTTCCTGGCTTAAACGAAGAGATTAAGGATGTAGATAAAGCAATGCTTGCTGCTGAAAAAATAGGATTTCCTATTTTAATTAAAGCATCTGCTGGAGGGGGAGGAAAAGGAATGAGAATAGTTCATGAAAAAAAGGATTTTAAACAACAAATGAAAAGAGCTGTTAGTGAGGCAGAAAATTCTTTTGGAAATGGAGCTGTTTTTATTGAAAAGTATCTTTCAAAACCTAGGCATATTGAAATTCAAATATTAGCAGATCAACATGGGAATGTTGTTCACCTCTTTGAGAGAGATTGTTCTATCCAAAGAAGGCACCAGAAAATACTGGAAGAAGCTCCTTCGGCTGTTGTTTCGAAGGAATTAAGAACAATTATGGGAAAAGCTGCTTGTGATGTAGCTCGGTCTTGCAATTATCATGGAGCAGGAACAGTAGAATTTATATTTGAAAACAACTCTTTTTATTTTCTAGAAATGAATACTCGTTTACAAGTTGAACATCCTGTAACAGAAATGATTACAGGACTTGACTTGGTAGAAGAGCAAATTAATATTGCTAAAGGGAAAAAATTAACAATTTCTCAAAAGGATTTGAAAATAAATGGGCATTCAATTGAAGTAAGAGTGTGTGCAGAAGATCCATTTAATAATTTCATGCCTGATACTGGTATTATTGAACTTTATGAAATTCCCAAAGGAAATGGGGTTAGAGTAGACGATTGCACTCAAGAAGGAACTGAAGTTTCTATATATTATGATCCAATGATTTCTAAATTAATTGTCCATGCAGATAACAGAAAAGAAGCCATTGAAAAAATGATAAATGCAATTAATCACTACACAATATATGGGATAAAAACCACCCTTTCTTTTTGTAAATATGCACTAAACCATTCCGATTTTAAATCGGGAAATTTTGATACTGGATTTGTTAATTTATACATGGAAGATTATAAGTCAATGGTTATTGAAAATAATTCCAATAAAGTTGGATTAGCTGCAATTTTTCAATTGAATAAAATGGATAAAATCTCAACTTCTTATCTTCCATCTTCTGCTACTAATTGGTTAAAAAACAGATAATACTGTCTTTATGTCAGTTTATTTGTCAGTTTGATTAATTGATTTCTGCCAAAATTCCAGAATTTCAAATGAATTTATCGATGGCATATACTTTGCATATCTCAAATAAATTTAAATATTATTAAAATGGCAAAGATTATAGGCATTGATTTAGGAACTACCAACTCATGTGTTAGTGTAATGGAAGGGAATGAGCCAGTTGTAATTCCAAACAGCGAAGGCAAACGAACAACTCCATCAGTAGTTGCTTTTGTTGAAGGTGGTGAAAGAAAAGTTGGAGATCCTGCAAAGCGACAAGCTATCACGAATCCTCAAAATACAGTTTACTCTATTAAAAGATTTATGGGTAACAGATTTGATGAAGTAAGTAGAGAGGTTAAAAGAGTACCTTATAAAGTGGTTAAAGGAGACAACAATACGCCAAGAGTCAATATTGAAGATAGAAAATATTCTCCTCAGGAAATATCTGCAATGATTTTACAAAAAATGAAAAAAACTGCAGAGGATTTTATTGGCCAAGAAGTTTCTGGTGCTGTAATAACAGTCCCTGCATACTTTAACGATGCTCAAAGACAAGCTACAAAGGAAGCTGGAGAAATTGCAGGTCTTAAGGTGGAGAGAATTATTAACGAACCTACAGCTGCTGCTTTAGCTTACGGAATGGATAAGTCTGGTAAAGACATGAAAATTGTTGTTTTCGATTTTGGTGGAGGTACACATGATGTTTCTATTCTTGAGTTAGGAGATGGTGTTTTTGAAGTTCTTTCAACTGATGGAGACACCCATCTTGGCGGAGATGATGTCGATCAAAAAATTATTGACTGGCTATCTGACGAGTTTAAAAAGGACGAAGGGATTGATCTTAAAAAAGACCCTATGGCATTGCAAAGATTGAAAGAGGCTGCTGAAAAAGCTAAAATTGAGCTTTCTTCTTCTGCTTCAACAGAAATTAATCTTCCATACATAATGCCAGTTGATGGAATACCAAAACACTTAGTAAGAAGTTTAACAAAAGCCAAGTTTGAGCAGTTGATAGACGATTTAGTTAAAAGAACCATTGATCCATGTAAATCTGCCTTGAAAAGTGCAGGTTTATCAACATCTGATATTGATGAGATAATTTTAGTAGGAGGTTCTACTAGAATTCCAGCAATTCAAGAAGCAGTAGAAAAGTTTTTTAGCAAATCTCCTTCTAAAGGTGTAAATCCTGATGAAGTAGTTTCACTTGGCGCAGCTATTCAAGGAGGTGTATTAACTGGTGAAGTAAAAGATGTTTTACTTTTAGATGTTACACCATTGTCTTTAGGAATTGAGACTATGGGTGGTGTTTTTACAAAACTGATAGATTCTAATACCACTATTCCTACACAAAAATCTCAAGTATTTTCTACTGCTGCTGACAATCAACCATCTGTTGAAATACATGTTCTTCAAGGTGAGAGATCTATGGCAGCTGATAATAAAACAATTGGTAGATTTCACTTAGATGGTATTCCACCTTCACCAAGAGGGGTTCCTCAAGTTGAAGTTTCTTTTGATATTGATGCCAATGGTTTAATCCAGGTAAAGGCAGTTGATAAAGCTACCAACAAAGAACAATCTATAAGGATTGAAGCTTCTTCTGGTTTATCTGAAGAAGATATAGAGAAAATGAAAAAAGAAGCTGAGGCTAATGCAGATGCCGATTCAAAAATAAAAGAAGAAGTAG
>Ga0233444_10001411_pt1 | contig 27484 bp, 25 predicted proteins | sample SI_124_October20_6_FD_182792 | JGI IMG/M metagenome (GOLD analysis project Ga0233444, IMG submission 182792) | Seawater microbial communities from Saanich Inlet, British Columbia, Canada - SI_124_October2016_10_MG | ecosystem: Environmental > Aquatic > Marine > Inlet | place: Canada: British... | reverse complement strand
AATATTTGAAACATGAAAATCTCTATGTACAAAAGTATTGTTTCTAAAATTTAATTTTTTGTAAACTACGTTTAATTCTTTTCTAAGTAATCTTTTGATCTTGTTAATATTCTTATTTTTCAAAGAATATTTTAAATACCAATCAAAAAATAAATCTGATTCTTTATGAAGGTTTTCTAAAGTATATTTAGGAAATTTAATCTTAAATTTTCCCAGTTTGTAATTTTTTTTTAATTTAATTTGTTGAAGCTTAAAAATTATTTTAATTAAAGATTTATAATCATTAGCTTTGTTTTTCTTTATAATAATCAAATTCAAAAATGATTGTTCACCTAGATCAGATATCTCCATCACATTATTTTTGTAATGATTACTAATTAATTTAGGAGCAGTAATCTTATTAGAATTTAAAATTTTGTTTACAACACTGTAAACAATGAGGTTTTTATATTTCTCTTTTTTAGCAGATACAATAATGGATGTTTTATTGTTTTTTTTTAATCTATAAAATTCTCTAAAAGATGCATCTCCTGATATTTTTTTTAGTTTATAATTCATTTTCAAAATTTTTCCATTTTCCGAATCCAACTATTTTCATTTCTCTTTCTTCGTCACCTACAGTGTAATTCAAATAAATTTCTAATTTGTCTTTTAATGGTGTTTTAATTAAATCAGGCCATTCTATAATTTTGATTGTATCCTGATCTTCTGAAAATATCCCTAAATGGTTTAACTCTTTGCTTTCTTTAATTCTGTACAAATCATAGTGCATTATTTTTAAATCTTTAATATCGTACTCATATAATAAGTTAAATGTTGGGCTTAAAACTTCTGTAGGTTTTAAATCTTTTGCTTCTTGTAAATTATTGATTAAATTTCGTGTAAATGTTGTTTTGCCAACACCAATTTCACCAATTAAAAATATGCATTCTTTTTTAGATAAATGTTTAGAAATTTTTTTTGAGATTAAATTAAGATGGTCTAAAGATTTTACAATCATTAGCTACTATTTAGTAGCGATAAGTATCTGGCTTGAAAGGCCCTGATGGTTTAACGCTTATATAGTCAGCTTGATCTTTGGACATTTTAGTTAATTTAGCGCCGACTTTTTCTAAGTGCAACATTGCAACTTTTTCATCTAAATGTTTTGGTAATACATATACTTTTTTCTCGTATTTATCAGAATTGTTCCATAATTCAATTTGAGCTATTACTTGGTTGGTAAAAGAAGCGCTCATTACAAAACTTGGATGACCTGTAGCGCAACCAAGGTTTACTAATCTACCTTCCGCTAAAAGAATGATTCTTTTTTTACTTGGTAATTCAATTTCGTGAACTTGTGGTTTGATTTCATCCCACTTGTAATTTTTTAAAGCTTCAACTTGAATTTCATTATCAAAGTGACCAATATTACAAAGTATTGCTCTATCTTTCATTTCTCTCATATGATCTGCTGTAACAATGTCTTTATTTCCAGTTGCAGTTACAACTATGTCTGCACCTTTTATGGCTTCTTCCATAACAACAACTTCATAGCCTTCCATAGCTGCTTGTAGAGCACATATAGGATCTGTTTCAGTTACCATAACTCTAGCACCAGCTTGACGAAGTGATGCAGCACTTCCTTTTCCAACATCACCAAATCCTGCTACTATCGCAACTTTTCCAGACATCATTACATCTGTAGCTCTTTTGATTCCATCAACTAAACTTTCTCTGCATCCGTATAAATTATCAAATTTAGATTTTGTAACCGAGTCGTTTACATTTATAGCTGGAATAAGTAATTCTTTATTTTGTTCCATTTTTTTCAAAGCTAAAACTCCAGTTGTAGTTTCTTCTGAGACACCTTTTACGTCTTTTAGTAATTCTTTATAATTTTTATGCAACAAAGCTGTTAAATCCCCACCATCATCTAAAATCATATTAGCTTTCCAATTTTTTTTTCCTTCAATTGTTTGCTTAACACACCACCAATACTCCTCTTCTGTTTCACCTTTCCAAGCGAAAACAGGTATTCCAGCTTTTGCAATAGCCGCAGCCGCATGATCTTGTGTTGAAAAAATATTACATGATGACCATCTAACTTCTGCACCTAATTCTACAAGTGTTTCGATTAAAACAGCTGTTTGGATAGTCATGTGAAGACAGCCTAAAATTTTTGCTCCTTTAAGAGGATTTTTTCCTTTGTACTCTCTTCGTAAAGCCATTAAACCAGGCATTTCAGTTTCAGCTAATGAAATTTCTTTTCTACCAAAATCTGCTTGGTTTATATCTTTTACTTTAAAATCTTCTGACATATTTTGATTGTTAATATCAATATAACTAAATCTTAGCAAGAAAGAATGCTAAGAATATTTGGGTAATAACACCTCAACCTGGGCTCCTTTAGTATTAATTCGATTAGATGCTGCGATAGTGCCTTTATGTAATTCAATTATATTTTTTACTATATTTAATCCTAATCCTGAATGTTTTCCAAAACTTGTTGGCCTATTGCTATAAAATCTTTTAAATATTTTTTGTGTAGAGGTCTCTGAAAAACCAGGTCCCTCATCTTTAATGGACATTAATATATTGTTCGATGTTTCTTCAAGACTAATTTCAATTTTTTGATTGTTTTGGCTAAATGAAATTGAATTATCCAATAAGTTTGCGATTACTTGTTCTAAACGATTACCTATTCCAAAAATATAATAACCATCTTTAGTGTTTATTTTATCTCTAACATTAATTGATATTTTTTTATTTTGATTTATCAAATCTAGTTTGAAATCTTCTACTACACTATTTATTATATCTATTATATTTACTTTACTCATTTTTTCTCTAGTTAATGATGCTTCATCTTTAAGCATTTGAGAATAATCAGTTATTAGCCTTTCAATTCTCTCGGCGTCATGATTTATAATTTTAAGTAATTTTTCACTTTCATTTTTCTCAGTTGTTTTATCCAATAATTCAGAAGCACTTTTCAATGATGCTAGAGGATTTCTAATTTCATGAGCTAAATCATTTGAAAATGTTTCAGCCCGATTAGTTCTTTGTTGGAGTTCTTTTGTCATTTCATCGATCGAAACAGTTAATTTTCCTATTTCGTCATCTCTAACAAATACTTTTTTTATATCTATACTCTGATCAGTTTTTTTTTTAATTGCTTCACTGAATTTTACTAATAAACCAATTGGTTTTAAAATATATTTATTTAAAAAAAGTGAAAAAATTAGAATAACAATCGCAACTGCTATCATTGTTCTAACAATAAATGCTTTTCGTTCTTTTACTGCGATAATAATTTCATTAGCTTGTTCTGATACAACGATAAAGCCAATGTCATTTTTATTAATATTTACTTTACTTAAAGTGCTAACGAAAAAATTATTTTTAATTATTTCATCTAACGTTATCAATTGGTCACCATATTGATTTAGAATAATTTCTTTTACATTATCTTTTTCCTCTTCTTCGAGTCTTTCTTGTATTTTAGGTGTAATAGATTCACCATCTAATGTTTCCTCGATAATAAAATCTGATCTAGAGAATACACTTTGATCTAAATCTAAAATATTTGTATCCCCAATTAAATTCCCTTGTAAGTCATAAAATTGAACTCGGTCTATGCTTTGAAATAAAAATCGAGCTGATAATAAAAAAGTTCTTATTCCTTCTTTTGTAAAATCTATGTTTAGTCTTTCGAAATGATCGACAGTATTACTAATTATTACTTTATGATTGGCTGTTCTGTCTTTTACTAAGTTTGGCTGAATTGCCTCTAAATATATTATGGTAAATATTCCTAAAATAGAAAATACTGTAAAATTAAATAAAAGGAACTTCTTTAATATAGAAGCTGAATTTTTTTGTTTCATTAACTAACATTCCATCTATACCCACTTCCATATCTAGTTTCAATCGCTGAAAACTTTTCATCGACTTTTTTGAACTTTTTTCTTATTCTTTTTACGTGACTATCAATCGTTCTATCCTCTATTTCTGTATTTTCTTTATAGGCAATATCCATTAAATGGGCCCTTTCTTTTATTACCCCAGGTCTTTTAGCAAGTTCTTTTACTATTAAAAATTCTGTAGTTGTAAGCTTGTCTGGTAAGGCCTTGCTATTCCACTCACACTCCAATTGAGCAGGATCTAACTTTAGTTTACCGTGAGCTATAATATTTTTTGTATCATCAACTACATTTGTTTTTTTTCTTAGTTGAACTCTAATTCTTTCAATCAAAACTTTTGTTGAAAAACCACCAGACTTCTTTACAAAATCATCTGCACCTAACTTTAATCCAAGCAGCTCGTCTACTTCATCATCTTTTGAGGTAAGAAAAATTATCGGTATGGACATTTTTTTTTTTAATTTCTTTAATAATTCTTCACCATCCATTCTTGGCATTTTAATATCTAAAACTGCAAGATCAGGTGGATTCCTTGTTAATCCGTTTAAAGCTGACTCCCCATCAATATAGGTTTGAACTTTGAATCCTTCTCGTTCAAGAGCCATGCTTATACCGGTTAGTATATTCCTATCATCATCAACTAAAGCTATTGTTTGTGACATAGTTTTATTCTCCTAATCTTAATGTCAAAATTTAGGCGTTTAATGGGCCTCTCCCCAATTATTACCTGAATTAACACTTACTTCTAATGGTATTGAAAACATATGATGATCAGAACTTGAAATAGATACCATTGCTTCCTTAATAATTTTTTTTATTTGGTTTTCGTCTTTTGTTAAACATTCAAAAATTAATTCATCGTGAATTTGAAGTAACATTTTTGCTTTACGATTTTCTTCTAAAATTTTATCTATTTTAATCATAGCTAGTCTTATTATATCAGCAGCAGATCCTTGTATTGGAGCATTAATTGCAGCTCGTTCTTGAAAACTTCTAACACTAAAGTTCTTATCATTTATTCCTCTCAGGTGAATTCTTCTTCCAAAAATATTAGTAACGTAACCCTGCTTCCTACATGTTTTAATAGTTGTATTCATATAGTCTTTTATTTCAGGAAATTTTTTAAAGTATGAATTAATAAAATCTTGAGCTTCTAAATTTGAAACAGATATTTGCTTTGCTAATCCGTATTGAGTGATTCCATATATTATACCAAAATTAATTGCTTTAGCTTTTCTTCTGTAATCATCACTAACTTTATTAATTGGTACATTAAATACCTGACTTGCTGTAAGTGAGTGTATATCCTGTTTATTTTTAAAGGCTTTTTTTAATTCTTTCACATCAGCCATGTCAGCAAGAATCCGCATCTCAATTTGATTATAATCTGCTGAAATTAAAATGTTATTTTTTTCAGCAATAAATGCTTTTCTTATTTCTTTACCATCTGATGTTTTGATTGGTATATTTTGAAGATTTGGATCGCTTGAAGCTAATCTGCCAGTATTTGTTGCAGCTAATAAAAAGGAGGTATGCACTCTCTTTGTTTTTTTGCTAATGTGATCCTGTAAAGCATCAGTGTACGTACTTTTTAGTTTTGATACTTGCCTCCATTCTAAAACTAAATTAGGAAACTTATGTCCTGTAAGGGCAAGATCCTCTAGAATTTTAGCACTTGTTGCTAGGCTTCCTTTTTTAGTTTTCTTTAATTTAGCAATTTTTAAATCGTTATATATTATTTCACCTAGTTGTTTGGGTGAGCCTATATTAAATTTTTTGCCTGAAATTTTATATATCTTTTTCTCAATTTCGGTTAGTCGTGTCTCGAATTTTTTTGAAAGTTTTTTTAAATAACTATCATCAACTTTAATTCCATTAGTTTCTAGTTTTGATAAAATTTTTATCATCGGTTTTTCGAAAATCTCGTAAATTTTATCTAATTTTTCTTCTGCAACCCTTTCTGATAAAATATTATATAGTCTGAGAGTAACGTCGGCATCTTCGGCTGCATATTCCGTTGCAGATTTTAAATCTATATCTGAAAAATTTAATTGCTTTTTTCCAGTACCAACTAAATCCTTATAAAGAATAGTTTTATGTCCAAGATGAATTTCGGACAATGTATTCATATTATGCCGGTTGTTTCCCGCGTCTAAAGTATAAGATAATAGCATTGTATCCTCCATAGGATTTAGGTCAACACCATGATTTTTAAAAATGATATAATCATATTTTGTATTTTGACAAACTTTTTTAATACTAGGATCCTCAAGAATTGATTTAAGTTTTTTTAAAACTAAATCTTTTTTTAAACCTTTGGTCTCTTTATGTCCTAAAGGTATATAAAAAGAATTTTTTTCAGCGTAACTTATTGAGATGCCGATTAATTCTGCCTCTTGTGGATTTAATGATGAGGTTTCAGTGTCTACTGAAATAACTGATTTTTCGTTTAAACTCTTTATTAACTCGCCTAATTCTTTTTCGTTAACAACGCTTTTATAGGATTTAGTATCTATCTTAGAAATTTTTTTTGACTTAATTTTAGTAATGGAGTTTTTATCATCTGGTTCTCCATAAAAACTAATCGCTTGACTCAATAATCTATTAAATTCCATTTCCCTTAAAAATTGATATAACTTATCTTTATCAACATCTTTAATTAAAAATTCACCTGGATCACTTTTTACAGGCACATCATCTTTTAGTGTAACCAGTTGCTTGCTAAGTAGAGCTTTATCTTTATTAGCTAATAGTGTTTCTCTTCTTTTGTTCTGAGGAATCTCAGAGGCTTTACTTAACAATTTGTCTAGATTTTTATACTTATTAATAAGTTCTGCTGCAGTCTTGATTCCAATTCCAGGAACTCCAGGAACATTATCTGAAGAGTCGCCAGCAAGTGATTGTACGTCGATTACCTGGTCGGGTTTTACACCAAATTTTTCTATCACTTCTTTTTCTCCTATCACTCTACTTTTCATAGGATCAAATAACCTGACTTTATTAGAAACTAACTGCATTAAGTCTTTATCTGAAGATATTACAGTTACTTTCGCTCCAACTTCAGTAATTTTTTTCGCGTATGTAGCTATTAAATCGTCAGCTTCATAATTAAGAAGTTCAATTGAAGGTAAATTAAAAGCTTTGACAGATTTTCTAATATATTCAAACTGAGGAGCCAAATCGTCAGGTGCTTCAGCTCTATTTGCTTTATATTCACTATAAATATCATTTCTAAAATTTTTTCTAGCTGAGTCAAAAATTACTGCAAAGTGAGTAGGCTTTTGTTTTGAGTCGTCAGATCTCACATCCTCTAAAAGTTTAAATAACATAGAACAAAAACCACTTACTGCACCAGTTGGTAAACCGTCACTTTTTCTAGTTAGAGGAGGCAAAGCATAATATGCTCTAAAAATATAACCTGAGCCATCAATGAGATAAAAATGGTCTGTTTTTTTTAATGAACTCATATATATATATTACATTGTTTCTTACCTATAATTAAAAAAACTATGACTAAAAATGCTTTAACTGTTGAAAATCTTACAAAAGTTTACTTAGACTCTAAAACGAAAAAAGAAAATAAAGCACTCTCAAATTTAAGTTTTGAAGTAAAACAAGGTGAAGTGTTCGGCTTGCTTGGGCCTAATGGCGCTGGTAAAACTACTTTCTTAAGTATCTTAGGTGGAACAGTAACTAAAACAAGCGGTAGTGTTAATGTTTGGGGGTTTAATTTAGACAAAAATCCTCGTCAAGTTAAAGCATCAATAGGAATTGTTCCTCAAGAAGTAAACTTAGATGCATTTTTCAGCCCACATAAATTGCTTGAATTACAAGCTGGTCTCTACGGTATAACAAAAAAAGATAGAATTACCGACTTAATTCTTAAGATGGTGGCATTAGAAGATAAAGCTAACGCTTACTCTAGAAGTCTTTCCGGTGGTATGAAAAGAAGACTTTTGATTGCTAAAGCTATGGTTCACCAACCACCAATTTTGATACTTGATGAACCAACTGCAGGTGTAGATGTTGAGTTAAGAAATAATCTTTGGGAAAATGTTAAAGAGCTAAATAAAGAGGGCGTTACAATTATTTTAACTACTCATTATCTTTTAGAAGCACAAGAAATGTGTGACAGGATAGCTATAATTGACAGAGGAAATTTGGTTGCTCTAGATACTACTAAAAAACTTCTGGAGAGAATTCAAACTAAGAAAATAAATTTTATCGTCAAAGATGTAGATTTAAATAAATTATTATCAATGAAAGGTATTCAATTTAAAATTAATTCAAAAAATCTAATTTCAGCTAGTTATGAAAAAAAATCATTAGATTTTGGTGAGATAATTAAATATTTGAACCAAAATGAGATTAAAATAGAGGATATATCTACAGAAGACGGTGATTTAGAAGATGTTTTTGTACAATTAACAAAACACTAGATTTTATTAAAAAAAAAGTTAAATTAGATTTATGGAATTTGTAAAAAGTTTTAAACATACAAAAATAATTAAATATTTATTCATTGCTTTAATAGGTAGCATAATTTTAGCTATCTCATCTAAGATTAAAATTCCTTTCTACCCCGTGCCAATGACAATGCAGACATTTGTAGTTTTGATGATAGGTGTGGGTTTTGGTTGGAGACTCGGTTTAGCAACTGTTGCCTTATATTTGTTTGAAGGAATAATTGGATTACCTGTATTTTCAGGAACACCTGAAAAAGGTTTTGGTCTAATTTATTTTACTGGACCGACAATGGGATACTTAATGGGCTTTCTTGTTGCTGTATATTTTTCAGGAAAATTTATTTATGATAATAATATAGTTAAAAATTTCTTAAAATTATTGTTTGCTACAAGTTTTATTTATATTTTAGGTCTGATTTGGCTTGGTAATTTAATTGGTTGGGATAAACCAATTTTTCAATTGGGTGCACAACCATTTTTATTAGCTGAATTATTTAAAATTCTAATCGCAGCATTAGCGGTAAACCAGATAAAAAAAATTAAAAAATTTATTTAAATCTATCGCGGAGATCTTTTAGAAAGTATTCTTTGTAAAGTTCTTCTATGCATTTTCAATCTTCTTGCAGTTTCAGAAACATTTCTGTTACAAAGTTCAAATACTCGGTGAATATGTTCCCACTTAACTCTATCTGCTGACATAGGGTTTTCTGGGGGCTTAGCTTTCGACTCAGGGGAGGCAAGTAAAGCAGACTCTACGTTATCTGCATCAACTGGTTTAGCTATATAATCTATTGCTCCGGCTTTAACAGCTGCTACAGCCGTAGGTAGATTCCCGTATCCGGTTAACATTACTATCCTGCTATCATTTCTATTTTTTGTTAACTCTTTAATCACGTCAAGACCATTGCCATCTTCAAGTCGAAGATCTACACAAGCAAAGACAGGAGGTGTGGATTTAACGATATTAAGCCCCTCGGCGACTGTTTTGGCCTCTTTTACCTGAAATCCCTTCTTCTCCATCGCTCTTGCAAGCCTACCTCTTAGAGGGTCATCGTCATCCAAAATAAGCAGTGATTTATCCTCAAAGTCAGATAATTTCAGTTGATCAGGTAAATTTTTTTGAGCTCTCATATATCAAGATATAGGTATTATAAACACAATTACAACTAGTTGTAATGGCTTTTTTTTCTTTACATAAAGTCAAAAAAACCTTAAACGCAAATTATATAAGATTTTTTTTATTAAATTTTTTAAAAAATCTTTGTGTAAACAAACGGGGGACACATGAAATGCGAAAATTTAAATCAGTTAACGAGATAGTTAACACATTAAAACCAGACCATCCCGTATATTGTATACGGCCTGAACAGGTAGAAAAATCAGTTAGATTTTTTAATGAAAACTTCCCTGGTAAAATTTTGTATGCTGTAAAAACTAATCCTCATGAAAAAATAATAAAACAAATTATATCGAATGGGATTAAAAATTTTGATGTAGCCTCTTTAACTGAAATAAAATTAATTAAAAAAATAAATTCAAAAGTAAATTTACACTTTATGCATACCATTAAAAGTAAGGAGAGCATTTCATCTGCTTATTTTGATTATGGCGTAAGAAGCTTCTCTCTTGACAACAAAGACGAATTAAGAAAAATTCTTGAGGCAACTAATCAAGCAAAAGATTTAAAATTATTTGTGAGAATAGCTATTTCAAATGAACACGCTGAAATAGATTTATCTAGAAAATTTGGGGCATTACCCTCAGAGGCTTTAGGGTTAGTTAGATTATGTAAAGAACACGCTGCTAAACTTGGAATAAGTTTTCATGTTGGTTCGCAATGTATGCAAAAAATTTCTTACTCAAAAGGTTTACGTGAAATTGGAAATATCATAAAAAAAACAAAAATTATTCCAGATATAATTAACATTGGTGGAGGCTTTCCTTCAATTTATCCTGACTTAAAACCTGAGCCTCTTATTAAATATATTGAAGAAATTAAAAAAGGAATTAAAAATTTAAAATTAAATAAACTACCAGAAATATTTTGTGAACCAGGAAGAGCTATTGTAGCTGAGAGTGGCTCATCTATTGTAAAAGTAATATTAAGAAAAAAACAAAACCTATATATAAATGATGGTACTTACGGATCTTTATTTGATGCAGGTGCTCCTAATTTTATTTTTCCATCTAAAATGATTACAAATGGTAGAGTGCAATCTAAGAAATTTACATCTTTTAGTTTCTTTGGGCCAACATGTGATAGTTTGGATTATATGAAAGGTCCATTTTTGCTACCAAATAATATTAAAGAAGGTGATTACATTGAATTAGGCCAGCTTGGTGCTTATGGTTTAACATTTAGAACAAATTTTAATGGCTTCTTTTCAAATCAAATTTTTGAAGTAAACGACAAACCTATTATGTCTTTATACGAAGAATCAAATGAAAAAGTTGATTCTTTAGTTGCTTGATGGACAAAAAAAATAATCCTAATATAGGACATAATAAAAAAAAACTTCTCAATAGCCCTGTAGAGCACATTGATATCAAATCGTTCGATGCGAGAAAAATAATTGATGGTATGGGTAAAATGTCATTCACTTCCAGAGATACAGCTAGAGCTGCTGGTATTTATAATGAAATGCTTGCTGATAAAGATTGTTCAATTTTTTTGACATTGGCAGGGTCAACATCAGCTGGCGGGTGTATGGGTCTATATGCAGATCTGGTTAAAAATAACATGGTTGATGCTATTGTTGCTACTGGCGCGTCCATTGTTGACATGGATTTTTTTGAAGCTTTGGGCTTTAAACATTATCAAGGATCTCAATTTCAAGACGACACAGAACTAAGAAATAATTATATTGATAGAATTTACGATACATATATCGATGAGGAAGAACTCCAAGCTTGTGATAAAGCAATATGTAACATAGCTAATTCTTTAGAACCACGGTCTTACACATCTAGAGAGTTTATTAAGGAGCTTGGAAAATATCTAAAAATAAATGGGAAGAAAAAAGGTTCTTTAGTTGAAGTTGCTTATGAAAATAATGTTCCGATATTTTGTCCAGCTTTTACGGATAGTTCTGCAGGGTTTGGATTAGTAATGCACCAGGAACAAAACCCAGAAAAACACATGACCATAGATTCAATTCGAGAATTTAGAGAGCTAACTGAAGTTAAATTAAAATCTAAACAATCTGGCTTATTAATGATTGGAGGAGGCGTTCCTAAAAATTTTATTCAAGACACTGTTGTTTGTGCTGAATTACTCGGGAAAAAAGTTAATATGCATAAATATGCAATCCAAATAACTGTTGCAGATACCCGCGATGGAGCTTGTAGTAGCTCAACTTTAAAAGAAGCGAGTTCGTGGGGCAAGGTTGATGTTACAAAAGAACAAATGGTATTTGCTGAAGCAACAAGTGTTTTACCTTTAATTGCAAGTGATGCTTATCACCGAGCAAATTGGAAAAACAGGGATAGAAAAAACTTCTCAGAAATATTTAAATAAGTGAAATATCTTACAAATAAAAAAGGCTTTTTAGGAATTGATAATAATGTTAATTTTGAAAAAAAAGTAATTATAGTTCCTTTTGGTCTTGAGAAGACTGTTAGTTATGGAGGCGGGACTAAAAATGGACCTAAGGAAATCATTAAAGCTTCTCACCAAGTCGAGCTTTACGATGAAGAATTAAACTGCGAGCCATATAAAAAAATAGGTATTAAAACATTAAAACCATTTAAAATTGATAAAAATATAAAAAAAGCACTTAACAAAATGTCTAAAATAAACAAAGAAATTTTAGATAAAAAAATTTTTCCGATGACTTTTGGTGGTGAACATTCAATTACTCCTGGATGTATTGCACCGTTTGTAAAAAAATATAAAGAAATTTGCTTATTACACTTTGATGCACATGCTGATTTAAGAGAGAGCTATAATGGAGAAAAATTTTCACATGCATCGGCAATTAAAAGATGCCTAGATTACAAAAATGTTTCTGTTATTTCTTTTGGAATTAGAAATATTTCTGAAAGTGAAATACCTTTTTTAAAAAATAATAAAAAAAGAATTAATATTTTTTGGGCTAAAGATAAGTTAAAATGGAACTTAAAAAAATTTAAAAAAATGATTAAAAATAAGAATGTTTATTTAACCTTTGATGTTGATGGATTAGATTCAAGTATTATGCCAGCCACAGGAACTCCAGAACCAGGAGGATTATTATGGGATGAAACCTTAAATATTATTAAAATCGCAGCCAAAAATTCTAATATTGTCGGCGCGGATATAAATGAATTATCACCAATTAAAGGTTTTAATTCTTATAATTTTTTAGTAGCTAAACTTGCTTACAAAATTCTCTCTTACACGTTTAAATTTAAGCGTCAGTAAAAACCTTTAAACTCCAGTTTACAATCACCAATGCTCCTCCTAATTTACTATTTCTTCTAAACAATAAATTTGCTCCTTGTCTTTCTAGTAAAGTTTTTCCGAGGAATGTTCCGAGACCTAATCCTGAATTTGAACTTAATTCTTTCGATTTTGATTTTATATAAGGCTCCCCAATTTTATTTATAATATCTTCCGGGATTCCTGGTCCGTCATCACTAATTTGTATTTCTATCATTTTTTCATCACTTATTAAATTAATTTGAACTTCACTTTTAGAAAACTTTACAGCGTTGCCAATGAAATTTCTAAGTCCATAAATTATTTCGGGTGTCCTATGAATATTAATTTTTTTTTCATCTCTTGTTGTATATAAATATATTTTTTTTGATGATGTTTCCTTAAAAGATTCAATAATCTCCTCTAGTAAATCTTCTAGTTTTATTAAACTTAAAAAATTATCTTCTTCTATTTGTTTTTTCGATATTTGTCTTAAAATTTCACTACACCTCTTTGTTTGACTAATTAGTAAATCTATATCTTTTGAAATTTCTTTATTGTCTCCAATTTCTTTTTTTAATTCATTGGCTACTACGCTAATTGTTGCTAAAGGAGTTCCTAATGAGTGTGCAGCAGCAGCAGCTTGTCCTCCAAGAGATTCTAATTCATATTCTTTTGCTATTACTTCTTGTAATTTATTCAATGCTTCTGATCTTTTTTTTGTTTCTCCTGAAAATCTAATTCCAAAATAACTTAAAAAAACTAAACCAATTAAAATCGATGTTAAAATACCAAATTTATAGAAATTAGGAACATTGAATATACTCTCATTCATTCCTGGTAGTGGTAAATAAAAGTGAGTAAGCAAAAACAACATAAATGAAGTTATCACACTTAAAATTATGGTTGTTCCCATGCTAAGGAATGTGGAAGAGACTATTGCTGGTATAATCAATAAGAAGGAGAATGGATTAAGAATCCCCCCAGTTAAATATAAGAGAATACTTAGTTGTATTAAATCATATAAAAGAAAAAATGAGGCATAAGTATCTTTAAGTTGATTTACTTTTATTCTAAATTGTAAAAAAATATTTGTAAGCAGTCCTAAAAAAATTATTATATAACTCTCGCTAATTGGAAACTCTAATTTTAAATAGTAGAAAACAATATTTATAGAGACAAACTGGCCAAAAATAGCAATATATCTAAGGATTGTTAGGGTATTTTTATCTAGATTTAAATTCTCTTTCGTACGAAAAAGAGTAGAAAAGTCCATTTTAATTTAAATATCTAAATTAGCAACATCCAAGGCATTATTTGTTATAAATTCTTTTCTTGGCGCAACTTCATCTCCCATTAAAATCTTTATCATTTTTTGATCCTCTTTAGACTTTTCTTTAGATCCCTTAGAATATTGAACTCTTAGCATTGTTCTATTATCAGGGTTTAATGTTGTTTCCCAAAGTTCTTCCGGGTTCATTTCTCCTAATCCCTTGAAACGTTGTATGGATAGCTTTTCTCGTTGCTCCTGCATAAATTTATCAAAAGCTGCAGTCCCCTTTTTAATCTTTTTTTCGACTTTGCTTGATTTAATAATATATTCTTCTAGTGATTTTTCATCTTTGATATAAATACTTTTATTTGCTTTAGTCACTTTAAACAGCGGAGGTTGAGCTAAATAAATATGTCCATTTTCAATCAGTTGGTTAAATGGATAATTGTTAAAAAAAGTAAGTAATAAAGTTCTTATATGCGATCCATCAACATCCGCATCTGTCATTATAACTATTTTATCGTATCGTAAATTTTCAATATTAAAATCTTTTGAACCTGTTCCTAAAGCATTAATCAAAGTAACTATTTCATTTGAGGACATCATTTTAGATAAAGCCTTCGTAGCAATATCTTCTCCATTTGTTTTTCCATTTACGTATGTATTTAAAATTTTTCCTCTTAAGGGTAATACAGCTTGATATTCTCTTACACGTCCTTGCTTTGCCGAACCGCCAGCTGAGTCTCCCTCAACTATATACAGCTCTGTTCCTTCTCTTTTTTGTATTTGACAATCAGCAAGTTTTCCAGGCAGTCCTGATAATTCAAAAGTTCCTTTTCGTCTTACACTGTCCCTAGCTTTTCTAGCTACATCTCTTGCCATTGCTGCTTGACTTATTTTTTCTATTACTGTTTTTGCTACAGAGGGGTTTTGATCAAACCATGTTGAAACTTTTTCACTAATTATGTGTTCTACAATATTTCGTATCTCTGAAGAAACAAGTTTGTCTTTAGTTTGAGAAGAAAATTTGGGATCTGGCATTTTGACTGATAATACAGCAGTAAGTCCTTCCTTAATATCTTCACCAGACAGTGTAATCTTATTTTTTTTATTATTTTTATCCGCTGTATATTTGTTAATTACTCTCGTTAAGGCACTTCTAAATCCTAGCAAATGCGTTCCACCATCTCTTTGAGGAATATTATTAGTAAAAGGTAAAACATCCTCAGAATATCCAGCGTTCCATTCAAAAGAACACTCTACAACAACATTATTTTTTGTAGAGGTAACATAGATGGGTTTTTTGAATACTTCTTTTTCATTTTTATTTACTAAAATAGGTTTTTTATTATTGATATGTCTTACGAACTCTATGATTCCACCATCATATTTGTGAATAAATTCTTTTGGTTTTTTTGATGTATTATCGACTAGCTTAATGGATATCCCTTTATTTAAAAAGGCTAGTTCTCTAATTCTTTTTTCAAGTATAGATGTACTAAATTTAGTGGAAGAAAATATTTCCTTTGATGGCAAAAAGTTAATCCGTGTTCCTTTTTTTTTTGTGCTATTGATTTTTTTTAATGGTTTTAATGAATTTCCATCTTTAAATTTAATTTCATACTCATTTCCATCTCTAAAAATATTTAAATCTAATTTTTCAGATAGTGCGTTAACGACTGATACCCCGACGCCGTGCAATCCGCCTGATACTTTGTATGAATCGTGGTCGAATTTACCTCCTGCATGTAATTGAGTCATAATAACTTCTGCAGCTGACATTTTTTCACCTTTGTGCATATCAACAGGAATACCTCTGCCGTCATCCTCAACAGTGACAGTATCGTCAGAATTGATTGAAACACTTATATTTTTGCAATGCCCGGCTAGAGCTTCATCGATTGAATTGTCTATAACTTCAAACACCATGTGATGTAAACCAGAACCGTCATCGGTATCTCCAATATACATTCCTGGTCTTTTTCTGACAGCATCCAGTCCTTTTAAGACTTTAATTGAGTCTGCACCATAAGATGCTTTGTTTTTTAGTTCAGAATTTTTTGACATTTTATTAAGAATTAAATTACTATATCATTTTTTTTAGCTAATATAAAACTGCTCAGAGGCCTTATAGCCTAAAACTATTTAGTATCAACAATTTTAGAGCTAAAAATAAAAAAAATCTTAAAATTCAGTAATTTTAGATTTTCATTGGCATTATTACATAATAACTGTTTTTATCAGAAGCATCCTCTATTAAAACGGGCGAGACAGAATCTTTTAGATTCATTTTTAAATTTTTATCTTCTATCTCAGAGGCAATATCTATTAAATATTTTGAATTAAAACTAATGTTTAAATTTTCGGAGCTAAATTCTGCTTTAATTTTTTCATTACCTTCTCCAGAATTAGCACTATTAACCGATAATTGAACAGTATCTTTATTAATTAATAATTTAACACCCTCTTTCCTGTCTAGTGAAACACTTGCTACTCTCTCAATAGAGTTGATGAAGTCTTTTGATGAAACTAATAAAGTTTTATCATTTGTACTAGGTACGACCTTTTTATAATCTGGAAATTTTCCATCTATCACTTTTGATATTAATTTTATTTTACCTATTGAAAATTTAATTTTATTTTCACTTGACTGCATTGTTAATTGATCTGCTGTTTCTGCCAATAAAGAACAAAGTTGGAAAACCGTTTTTCTTGGTAAAATTAACGAGGCAAAATCAGATGTATTTATAATTTCTAGACTACTTGATGAAAGTCTGTGGCTATCTGTTGCAACACCAGTTAAAAAATTCCTACCGTGCGCTTCTGTTAAATGAAGAAATATTCCATTCAAATAATGCCTGGTATCATCATTAGATATTGAAATTCTTGTTTTGTTAAGTAGTTTTAGAAATCTATTGTTGTCTAAAATTATCTCCTGGCCTTCAAATTCATCTACGAACGAAGGGAAATTATCAGTAGGCAAACATAAAAGATTAAAATCTGAATTTTCACTTTTAAGACTTAACTTATTCTCAGATTTTAAATCAAAATTTAAATCTGAATTTGATGAAATTTTTCTTAAAATATCATATAGGATTGCAGCAGAGGTTGTCGTGCTACCTTCCTTAACTATTTTAACATCAGAAATTTCATCATAAAAAACTATATCTAGGTCAGTTGCAACGATCGATAATTTGTTATTTTTAAGTTGAAGTAAAACATTTGATAAAATTGGTAAAGTATTTTTTTTTTCAACAACACCTTGTACAAAATTTAAAGATTTTAATAGAATATCTCTTTTAACTACAAATTGCATTTAATTATTGTTCAATTAGTAAACTTTTAATTTGAATAATATTTTTTTTCATTTCATCATCTTGCTCGGAAAGTCTAGTAATAGTTTTAACCGCATGAATAACTGTTGTGTGATCACGATTAGCAAATCTTCGTCCAATTTCTGGCAGCGATCTTGTTGTCATCTTCTTTGCTAAGTACATTGCTATTTGTCTGGGCCTAGCTAAAGGCCTAGATCTTCTTTGCGAAAGCATTTCACTGAGCGCTATATTATAATAATTGGAAACTACATTTTGTATTTTATCTACTGTAATAACTCTGATTTGATTAAAAACGTCTTTTAAAATATTTTTGCAATCACTAATATTTAAAATTTTGTTATGCACTCTACTAAAAGCAATTACTCTATTCATTACTCCTATAAGTTCTCTAATATTAGTTTTACTTTCACTAGCAATATAATTGATTACTTCATCACTCAAATTTATGTTCTCTTTAAATTGACTTTGTATTTCTTCAATTTTTTTCTTAATAATTTTTATTTTTAACTCTAAATCTGGAATATCAATATCAACTACAAGTCCACCAGCTAGCCTAGATTTAATTCTATCTTGCACCCTGTCCAATTTCATTGGGGCTCTATCTGCAGAAATAATAATTTGAGAACCTTTATCTATTAAACTATTAAATGTATGAAAAAATTCCTCTTGGAGACTTTCTTTACCACTAATAAACTGTATATCGTCAATAATAAAAACCGAAGATTTTCTAAAAAAGTCTTTAAAATTTACCATATCATTCTTCTTAATTGACTTAATAAAATGGTACATAAATCTTTCTGCTGAAATAAACATAACATTGTTATCACTTTGCAATTCTAGCCCAATAGCATTTAACAAGTGAGTTTTACCTAAACCCACCCCGCCGCAAATATATAAAGGATTATATCTAGAAATATGTTCACACACTTTTTGTGAGTATGATAGTGCAATATCATTGCTTTTTCCTTTTATAAAACTTTCAAAATTTAATTTAGGGTTTAACCTATTATAGTTTAAAATTGAGTCTTTTATTTCTGTAACCTTGTTTAACTCATCTATTTTAATAAACTCTTGATTTTGCTTATTTTCTTCAATAATTTTAAATTCTATTCTATTAAGGCTGAGTTTAAAACTTTTAACCTGTTCTAAAATTTTATCTAAGTATCTGGATACGATCCAATCTCTAAAAAAACGGGTTGGTACACCTAAAATTAAATAATCATTGTACTCTTTTACTAAAGAAATTTTTTGTAACCAACTATTATATATTTCGCTGCCGAATGTTTTTTTAAAAGAGCTTTGTATCTCTTCCCAATTTAAAGTTTTTTCCTCTTCGGAGATATAAACGTTTTGTTTTTTTGAAATATTATTGTCCATGTAGATAATTTGTATGAAATTCTATAAACGCTCTTTTAAAAATTTTTGCAAGAAATATATTTTTAAAATTAAAAAAAAACTTACCGAGGTTGCAGAACTAACGTTTAGAGAGAATCTGAAAATAATTTTACAACTAAAGAAACTATGTTTCTATATTTTGTTTTATGACTCTAAATGTAGTGAAGAAAAAATATTTTTTATCAACTTAGAATTGATAATCTAAGCTAAATCTTTTTTATTGTCCTAGAAATTTTTCTAGATGCAGTTTTTTTACTAATAGTGCCAGATTTAGCAACCTGCATTAGAATTGATTGAAATTTTGAAAAATATTTTTTTGCCTTGTCTTTTTCTTTTGATTTTATTAGCTGCTCCATCTTCTTGATGGCTTGCTTGTACTTACTTTTTCTTATTCTGTTAATTTGAGTTTGCTTTTTAACTCTTCTCACACGTCTGATAGCTGATTTTGTATTAGGCATTTTTAAATTGTATATATATTGGCAAATTCAAGGGGTCAACTTTATTATTTTTGGCATTTAGTGCAAAAAAAAGTAGCTCGATTTGAAATTAATGATCTATCGATTTTATTTTTACAACTGCTATTAGTACAAAGTTCACCTTTTTTTCCATAAACGTTAAAATGTTGCTGAAATGAACCTTTTTTTCCATTACTACTAGAAAAATCCTTTATAGAAGACCCTCCTTTCTCTATGGCACTAATTAAAATTTTTTTTGTTAATTTAACAATTTTTTTTAATTGGAATTCTTTAAGAGTTTTGACCTTACAGTTTGGATTTACTTTACTTGAAAAAAGAATTTCATTTGCATAGATATTGCCTATTCCAGAGACAAATTTTTGATCCATTAAAATATCCTTTATCATTCTATTTCTTTCTTTAATATAATTCTTGAAATAATTGAAATTAAATTTTGAACTTAAAGGTTCCGGCCCTAGACCCTTTAGATGTAAATTGTTGTAAAGATTTTTATTGTCTAAAAACTTAATAAATCCGAATTTTCTAACATCATTATAAATTAATTTTTGATTTTTTTTTAAAAAAAAAACTACATGATTATGTTTTGAGTCTTTTTTGTCATCTATATCATAATAAAAACTTGTTTTATATTTTCTATTTTTTTTATTTATAAAGATAAATTTTCCTGTCATTCCAAGATGAACCAACATTATGGTATTTTTGTTAAAAAAAAATAATAAGAACTTTGACCTTCTTTCAATTTTTTTTAATTTTAATCCAATGATTTTTCTTATTTTATTTCTATCTATACGATACCTTAGTCTATCATCGTTTATTTTTACCTTTTTTATAATTAAATTTTGAATTTTTTTAGTTAGAGACCTTTTAACAACTTCAACTTCTGGTAATTCTGGCATATAATTATTATATGAAAGGTACTATTCTAGATAAAACAAAATTAGTCAATTCTGTATTTTCTCAAGTATATAAAAAATATGACTTAATGAATGATATTATGTCATTTGGCATTCATAGAATGTGGAAGGTAAAGTTTATTAATTGGATAAATCCTCGATCAGACTCCAAATTAATTGATGTTGCTTCTGGAACAGGAGACATTGCAAAATTATTTTCCAAGAAAAATAATAATTCCTCTAAAATTACGTGTGTTGAGCCTAATATAGGAATGTTTGAAGAGGGAAAAAAAAATTTAAAAGAATTCAAAAATATTAAATGGGTCAAAGCTCATGCGGAAAAATTACCAGTAAAAAATAATACTTACGATTTTTATACAATTAGTTACGGCATAAGAAATGTCACTGATATAAATAAAACATTAAGTGAAGCCTTTAGGGTTTTAAAACCAGGTGGACGGTTCATGTGCTTAGAATTTTCTCAAATTAATAATGAAATGCTTAATTTTTTTTATAAACAATACGCAAAAACTATACCAATGATTGGAAAATATTTTGTTGGAACTTCACAGCCTTATAAATACTTAATCGAAAGCATTGATCAATTTTATAATCAAAATCAATTAATAGAATTAATGAATAAAAATGGGTTTTCTAATACTGAATACCGAAATCTATCTAATGGTATATCTGCTATACATTCTGGGTGGAAAATTTAAATGTTAAAAAGAATTTTTAGATTATTCCAAATAGCAAGAAGGCTATCTACTTCTGGAGCAATAGATACTATTAATCAAGTACACCAAATACCTTTATTGATTAATTTATTTTTTAATTTTTTATCTATTGGAGCAAATACAAATAATCTTAATAGTCAAAAATATGCAGGAGGAAAACTTTGTTTGGCTCTTCAAGGAATGGGAACTACATTTATAAAACTTGGACAATTTTTAGCAACAAGACCAGATATTATTGGTGAAGAAATGGCAAAGGATTTAGAAAAACTTCAAGATAAAGTTCCTGCTTTTGACCTTTACGAAGCTAAAAAAATAATAAAAAAAGAAATCGGTGAAAAACAATTCAACAATATTATTGAAATAAGTGAACCAATTGCAGCTGCTTCCATAGCCCAGGTACATATAGCCAAAATCAGGAATGAAAATCAGGAAAAAGAAGTGGCTGTAAAAATTTTAAGGCCTGATATTGAAAAATTGTTTAATGAAGAATTGGATGCATTAATGTTATTTGCATATATTGTTGAAAATACATTTTCGAAAGCTAGAAGACTTAAGCTAATAGAAGTGGTTCACCTTCTTAGAGAGATTACAAATATTGAAATGGATTTACGATTTGAAGCAGCGGCTGCGAATGAGTTATATGAAAATACACAACAAGATCATGGATTTAATGTTCCTAAAATTTACTGGAACTATACAACAAAGAGAATATTAACTTTAGATAAAGTTGAAGGTATTTCAATAAGAGAACATGCTAAGCTTAAAGATTTAGGAGTCGATCTTAAAAAATTGGCAGAAAATTTGATTCAACATTTTCTGAAACAAGCAGTTCGGGATGGTTTTTTTCATGGCGATATGCATCAGGGAAATTTATTCGTAGATCGTAAAGGTAATATTATTCCAGTTGATTTCGGCATTATGGGTAGATTAGATAAAAATAACAGAAAGTTTTTAGCGGAAATTTTGTACGGATTTATTAAAAGAGACTATGTCAAAGTTGCTGAAGTTCATTTTAAAGCAGGCTTAGTCCCCCAGGATGCATCAAAAGAAGAATTTGCCCAAGCTTTAAGATCTGTTGGTGAGCCTATATTTGGTCAAACTATAAAGGATATTTCTGGTGGAAATTTACTAGCTCAATTATTTGAAATTACAGAAAAATTTAATATGGCAACACAGCCGTCGCTATTATTATTACAAAAAAATATGGTTGTAGTTGAGGGTGTAGCGAGGAAATTATTTCCTGAGACAAATATATGGGAAGTTTCTAGACCCGTGCTAGAAAATTGGTTAAAAAATATTAAAAGCCCAAAATCTACAATAGATACAGCTTTGAATACGTCTGCTGAAATTATTAAAAAGATTCCTGATCTACCTAATTTAATGGAAAGAGCAGATTATGCTCTAAAATTAATGGCTGAAGGAAAGTTAAGTTTAGGTATCAGTAATAAAAGTTTAGAAATGGAGCGAATGAAAATAAAAAATTTTAGAAATAATACCATTATTATTTTTTTTGGTATTGTAATTATATGCTTATTAGTATTTTAATCTTTATAAATGACGCTCAAAAATAAAAAGATATTAATAGTGATTGGAGGCGGCATAGCAGCCTATAAATCATTAGACCTCATTAGGCTTTTAAAAAAAAAAAATGCAAACGTTAAAACTATTCTTACTAAAAGTGGTAAAGAGTTTGTAACTCCTCTTTCATTAACTACTCTTACAAAAAGTAAAACGCATGAAGATATATTTGATAAAAATTCTGAGGCTGAAATAGATCATATCGCGTTATCTAGATGGGCAAATTTGATTATTGTATTACCAACGACTGCAAATTTTATGAGTAAGCTATCAATTGGAAAAGCTGAAGACCTAGCTACCACAGTTTTATTAGCATCCAATAAAGATATATTGTTAGTTCCAGCAATGAATGTCCGAATGTGGCTTCATAAGGCTACCCAAGAAAATTTTAAGGTTCTACAAGATTTTGGATATTTATTTTTAGGTCCTGAAAGAGGTGAGATGGCTTGTGGTGAATACGGTGAAGGAAAAATGTCTAGTCCTCGTCAAATTTATGGATTTCTAAAAAACTACTTTGATAAGAAAAATTTGGTTAAAAAGAAAAAATGGAAAGCTATAGTTACTACTGGGCCTACACGAGAATATATTGATCCTATTAGATACATTTCTAACGACTCTAGTGGAAAGCAAGGGCATGAAATAGCTATTGCGTTAAACAAACTGGGTATAAAAACTACTCTTATTTCTGGACCATCTAATCTTATTTTTTCTAAAGATTTGAGAATAAAGAAAATTACTTCAGGTGAAGAGATGCTAAGTGAAGTAAAAAAATCTTTACCAGTTGATATTGCTGTATGTGTTGCGGCTGTAACGGACTTTAAACCATCTTTAAAAAGTAAAAATAAAATTAAAAAGGAAAATATAAATTTAAAGTCTATAAATTTTGTTAAAAATCAAGATATTCTTGAATATATTTCTAAAAACAATAAACATAGGCCTCGTCTTGTGGCTGGATTTTCTGCAGAGACTGAAAACCTAATAAAAAATTCAATTAGCAAAATGAAGAAAAAACATTGTGATCTTATATTTGCTAATGATGTTTCAAAAAAAAATATTGGATTTGATTCTGATTATAATAAAGTTTCAGTTATAGATAAACAAGGCAACATTAAAATATTACCAAAAAACAAAAAGAGCTTTATTGCAAAGAAAATTGCAGAAATTTTATTAGATAGATTATTAATTGATGACAGAAATATTAATTAAAAGACTGTCAAAGAATATTCCTTTGCCAAAATATGAAACTGATGGTTCTTCTGGTATGGATCTAGCAGCGAATATAGATCAAGAAATTGAAATTAATCCTGGAAAATCAGCAATAATTCCAACAGGATTAGCTGTATCTATACCAAAAAACTATGAAATACAAATTAGACCTCGTTCCGGCTTAGCCGCCAAAAATCAAATATCTGTTTTAAATACTCCTGGAACAATAGATGCTGATTACAGAGGAGAGTTAAAAGTTATATTGATTAACCTAAGTGAAAAAAAATTTAAAATTGTAAAAGGTCTTCGAATTGCACAAATGGTCTTATGCCCTGTTGTTAAAGCTATTTTAAAAGAAGTTGATGAGCTTGAAGAAACTAGACGTGGCTCAGGTGGTTTTGGTTCGACAGGCATTAAATAAGTAAAATGGAATTAAACTTCAAAGATTTTAAAAGATTTGAAAAACAAATTATTTTAAAAAAAGTTGGCGTATCTGGTCAAAAAAAAATAAAAAAATCCAAAGTTTTAATTATTGGGATGGGTGGACTAGGTTGTCCTTTACTTACTTATCTTGCCTCAGCTGGTGTTGTCAATATTGGTATAGTTGATGATGATAAAGTTGAACTTGGAAATTTAAGCAGGCAGACTTTATTTAACTTATCAGATATTGGAAAACTTAAAGTTACTCAAGCTAAGAGTAAAATAAAAAAAATCTATAAAAATATAAAAATAAATATATTTAAAGAAAAATTATTAAAAAATAATATTAAAAAAATATTAAAGAATTATGAAATTATTTGTGATGGTACTGATAATTTTGAAGCACGTTATTTAATAAACGATCATTGTAAAAAAAATAAAAAAATATTAATTTCTGCAGCAATAAGTAAATTTGATGGACAACTTTTTAAATTTAATTTTAAAAAAAAAAGTTCATGTTTTAGATGTTTTATGCCTGCAAAACCTAATCGAGAAAACAATTGTGGTTCTGAAGGTATTTTTGGTCCAGTTGCTGGCATACTAGGCTCTCTCCAAGCTAATGAGGTATTGAAAACAATTCTTGAGCTGAAAAATGATCTAAATGGTAAAATTCTTATATTTAATTCATTAAATACATCTCTTAGAAAAGCAAAAATTAATTTCAATCCCAACTGTTTAAACAAATGCAAAAAATCATTCTAGTTTTTATTATTTTTTTAAATCTTATCGAATTTTCTTATAGTAAAGATGAATATTTTCGAACACTTAGAAATGATAAAGTAAATCTTCGTCAAGGTCCATCATTTGAATATCCTATTAAAATTCTTTATAAAAAAAAATTTCTTCCTGTGATAGTTCAAGAAAGTTCAGATAATTTTAGAAAAATTAGAGATCATGAAAATAATTCTGGGTGGATACATATTTCGCAATTATCAAAAAAAAAAGCTGCTATTGTAGTAGGAAGTGATTTAATAATGTTTAAAAGAAATACAATTTATTCCGGCCCGATCGTAATCTTAAAAAATGGAAGATTAGTTAAAATTGATAAATGCAGAGGATCTTGGTGTAAAGTAAGATCTGGCAAATATAAGGGTTGGATTAAAAATGAAAATTTGTGGGGACTATTTTAATTAAAATCTAAAGATAATGCTCTTTTATTATTTTCAGTTAATTTTACGGTATGTGAATATACCTCGTGATCTACACCTATAATTATTTCATTTGATAGATCTTTGAATTTTTTGACCTGCTCGTCAGTAAATTTAAAATGTATGAACTGCACTGAAGAAGCTTTTCCCTCAGCAGAAGTTCTATCTACATCTTGTTCAGGTATCGATTTAATTTTTTCATCACCAATTTTCAAAAATACTTTTTCCTCTATACCTCCGACTTTATTTAAAAACTCAGCTCTGCTTAAAGGATTATCTATTTCAAACATTAGTGTTGCTACTAACTCTTTTCCATTGGGAATTAAAGGGTTATAAGCTGCTAATTCATCTTTTAGTTGTTCATCACCACCTTTTTCAATATGAAGCATTTCTTGAATCTGAGCTTTCATTGTTTCGTAAGATTCAAAATAAAAATTTGCATAAGGTCCTAAAGCAACTCTTCTATCTTTTTTATAATTAACTATCTCTTTTCTATATGCTTTTCTATTTTTTGCATATTCATCTGCTGGTATTAAATCTGCCTTAGTGACTTCTCTCAACTGTTTATTCATAATTATAATTTATATGCCTTTGCCATAATTTCTATAGGATGTAATGCCTCATCATGTTTTATCTCTGTATCTTTGGATAACTGATTAAGATGTTTTCCCGCTAACGGGCAATCAGAAACCATATACTTATTTTTCTTATTATCAATTTGTCTTGATGTCGGTCTTCCTACTTTATTGGCAAGATCGTGTGTGCCCTTCATTACTCCGAATGTTCCTCCGTGACCGGCGCATCTTTCTACGACATCTAATTTTATATTAGGTATATTTTTTAACATGTCTCTTGCTTTGATACCCATATTTTGTGCTCTTGCGTGACAAGCATTGTGTACTGTAACTCCACCATCAATTTCTTTAAGACCAGATGCTAAACCTTCTTTAGATGCTATATCTACAATATATTCATCTATATCGAAAACATGTTTTGATAATTTTTTTATACTGCTATCGTCAGGAAGCAACAAGGGCCATTCAAATTTTAACATTAAACCACAACTAGCGGTTAATGTTACAACGTCATAACCTTTATTAATCCATTTTAATAAATCTGTAGAGACTTTTTTTGCTTGCTCAACGACTTTAGGAAGATCAGCTTGCTCCAAAAATGGCATTCCACAACAACCGGGGTAAGCGTGTTCAACGTCAACTCCATTTTTCTTTAATACTTTTAAAGCTGCTACACCCGTATTTTTTTTATTGAAATTTACAAAACATGTTGAATAAATAACAACTTTTCTTTCTATGTTTCTACCTAGGCCAATTTTATTAACGTTGTTTTTAAAATAATTTGCAAATGTCTCAGAATTATATTTAGGCAACTTCACTCTTTTATCTATATCTGCAAATATTTCTAAAATTTTTCTGAATAAACTATTTTTAACATCAGACATCCAGTTGATTAATTTAGAAAATAAAACTCCTATTTTTCCATTTCTATCTATTTGAGCTAATTGATATGGAATTTTAGGTAATTCATTTTGTTTTTTTTGAGCTGTCCTATATCGCAGCATTAAGTGAGGAAAATCCAAGTTAAATTCATGTGGAGGCACATAAGGGCATTTAGTCATAAAACACATATCACAAAGAGTGCATGCGTCTACGACAGGTTTAAATTGTTCGCTTTTTAAACTATCTACGTCTTCATTTTCTGACTCGTCAATCAAGTCAAATAATTTAGGAAAAGAATCACAAAGATTAAAACATCTTCTACAACCGTGGCAAATGTCAAAAGCTCTACGCATTTCATCATCTAATTTCTTTGGGTCCAAAAAATCAGGATGATTGAATTTTATAGGGTGTCTTATAGGTGCTTCTGTACTACCTTCTTTAGCCATATTTTTATTTTTATGGTGAGGATTAACCCCACCATAAAATAATTTTGATTATTTGATTGATTCTAAAGTTTTTTGAAATTTGCCTGCGTGTGATTTTTCTGCTTTTGCAAGCGTTTCAAACCAGTCTGCTATTTCTTCAAAACCTTCGTCTCTAGCTGTCTTCGCCATACCAGGATACATATCTGTGTACTCATGCGTCTCTCCTGCTACTGCTGACTCTAGATTTGCTTTTGTTTCACCGATTGGTTTACCAGTTGCTGGATCGCCTACTTCTTCTAAGTATTCTAAGT
>Ga0233444_10001409_pt1 | contig 27499 bp, 25 predicted proteins | sample SI_124_October20_6_FD_182792 | JGI IMG/M metagenome (GOLD analysis project Ga0233444, IMG submission 182792) | Seawater microbial communities from Saanich Inlet, British Columbia, Canada - SI_124_October2016_10_MG | ecosystem: Environmental > Aquatic > Marine > Inlet | place: Canada: British... | reverse complement strand
GGAAAAGTTAAATTTAAAAAATCAAAATTAAACAGAACGTTTGTTTCTGTAATCCCCAATTAGATCTATAAATAACTCTAGTTATTTGTAATATATCCAAGATGAAATTTTTAGATCAAGCAAAAATTTATATTAAAGCAGGAAATGGTGGTTCTGGTTCAGCTCACTTTAGAAGAGAAAAATTTGTTGAATACGGAGGACCAGATGGTGGTGATGGTGGTGATGGTGGGTCAATAATTGTTGAAGCAGATCGTAATTTAAATACTTTAATAGATTTCAGATACGCACAACATTTTAGAGCAGCGCATGGAGAGGGAGGAAGTAAAAGAAATAGAACGGGTGCAAATGGGAAAGATTTAGTTCTCAAAGTTCCAGTTGGTACTCAAATATATGAAGAAGATAATAATACACTTATTTACGATTTCACTAAAAATAAAGAAAGATATTTAGTAGCTGCAGGTGGTAAACGTGGTTTAGGAAATGTTAGATTTAAAAGTTCAACCAATAGAGCTCCAAAAAAAAAGACTAATGGTAAACTTGGAGAAGAGTTTTGGATTTGGTTTCAGTTGAAAGTAATAGCTGACATAGGAATAGTTGGCAAACCTAATGCAGGAAAATCAAGTTTATTAGCTGCTCTAACTAAGGCTAAACCAAAAATAGCAAACTATCCTTTCACAACTATTAATCCTAATTTAGGTGTAACTTATTATGCCGGTAAGGAGGTCACTTTAGCTGATATACCTGGACTGGTTGAAGGAGCTCACAAGGGTGTTGGGCTGGGAGATAAATTTCTTAGGCACATAGAAAGATGTAAAGTTTTATTACACTTGATAGATCTATCAGAAAATGACCTTGTAAATTCTTATAAAAAAATAAAGTTAGAATTGACAACTTATGATAAAAAATTAGGAAAAAAGAAAGAAATAATTTTTTTTAATAAATCTGATTTACTAAAAAATGAAGAAATTATTAAAAAAATAAATGTATTTAAAAAAAAAATTAAATCTAAATTTGAGGTTATTTCTGTATTTTCAGATAATGACTTATTAAAAGTGAAAAAATTATTAATTAAAAATGCTATTTGATAATTCAAAAATAATTGTTCTAAAACTAGGTTCATCAACTGTTGTTGATAGTAAAGGTAAATTTAAAAAAAAATGGGTTAATTCTCTTATCAATGATATTAAAAATTATGGAAAGAAAAAAAAATTTGTCATTGTATCGTCTGGTGCAATTGCTTTGGGGCAAAAATATTTAAAAATAAAAAAAAAGAATATTAAATTGGATATGAGCCAAGCCATTGCAGCTGTTGGGCAAATTCATTTAGCTAGTGAATTTCAAAATCTTTTTGAAAAATATAAAATTAAGACTGGCCAAATTCTTATTAGTCCTGATGATACTGAGCAAAGAAGAAGGGCTTTAAATGTAAGACGAACATTTGACAATTTATTTAAACTTGATGCTATTCCAGTAGTGAATGAAAATGATACTACGGCTACAGCAGAAATTAAGTACGGTGATAATGACAGATTGGCAGCAAGGGTGGCACAAATAATTGGAGCAGATACTTTGGTAATTCTTTCTGACGTTGATGGTTTATATGATAAATCTAAACAAAAAAAAATTGTTACAAAAGTTACAGAAATTGATGAAAAAATAAAATCTTTAATTAATAATAAAAAAAATAATTATGGCTCTGGTGGAATCTCGACAAAATTAGATGCAGCTAAAATTTGTATGAACTCAGGTTGTAATATGTTTTTATCAAATGGTAAAAAAAATAATCCTTTAAAAAATATGATTAAAAATAAGATTTATACTCATTTCACTCCAAAAATTTCTAGTTTGGATGCTAAGAAGAAATGGATAATTGGTTCTTTAAATTCTACAGGAATAATTTATATCGACCAAGGAGCGGCACGTGCACTTAATAATGGTAAAAGTTTATTAGCTGCTGGAATAGTTAAAATTAAAGGTTTTTTTGATAAAGGTGAAAATGTATTAGTGATTGATGAAAATGAAAAACACTTAGCGCGAGGTCTAGCTTCATTTAATTCAAAAGAAATTGATAAAATAAAAGGTAAACAAAGCAAAGAAATAGAAAAAATCTTGGGTTATTTTAGTAAATCAGAAATTATTCACAAAAATGATATGGTAATGTTATAAATGATTTATTTAAATAACATTGGTAAAAATGCAAAAAAAGCTTTTTCAGATTTAAAAAAAATTAAACATAAAAAAATAAAAAAAATTTTAGATAATTACAATACATCTTTACTACAGAATAAAAGAAAAATTATAAACGAAAATCAAATAGACATTAAAAATATTAAAAGGAAACATTTAATTGATAGATTAATATTAGATAATAAACGTATTGAAGGAATTCGATACTCTATAAATCAAATTGCAAAATTCAGAGATCCAATAGGTAAAACTTTAGAAAATTGGACAAGACCAAATAGACTTAATATAAAAAAAATTTCAACTCCTATTGGTGTTATCGGAGTAATTTATGAAAGCAGACCAAACGTTACTGCCGATGTTGCGGCTTTATGTTTAAAATCTGGCAATTGTTCTATTCTTAGAGGTGGCTCTGAAGCAATAAATTCTAATAAAATCTTAGCAAATATTTTTAGAGATGTTTTACAAAAAAATAATGTAAACAAAAACTGTGTTCAATTTATTGACAGAAAAGATAGAAAGATCGTTGATAATTTATTATCAAAAATGAATAATTACATCGATGTTATAGTTCCAAGAGGTGGCAAAGGATTAGTTGCTAGAGTACAAAAATTTTCAAATATTCATGTAATTGGTCATCTCGAAGGCTTATGCCACATCTTTGTTGATAAAAGTGCTAACTTAAATATGGCTAAAAAAATTATCATTAATGCTAAAATGAGAAGAACAAGTATTTGTGGAGCTGTCGAAACTCTTTTAATAGAAGAAAAAGCTCTTAATACTCATGCTAAGGAAATAATTAATTCGTTAATAAGTTCTGGCTGTGAAGTAAGAGTAGACAATAAAATTAATAAGCTATTTAAAAATAAACTTAAAAAAGCAAAAGAAAAAGATTGGAAAACTGAGTATTTAGACGCAATTATTTCAATAAAAACTGTTAAAAATGTGAAAGAGGGTGTCGATCATATTTTAAAATATGGAACAATGCATACAGAAAGCATTATAACAAATAATTCAAAAAATGCTGAAATTTTTTTAAATGGGGTTAACAGTTCGATTGCAATGCATAATGTTTCAACTCAATTTGCTGATGGAGGTGAATTTGGATTTGGAGGAGAGATAGGCATATCAACTAATAAACTTCCTCCAAGAGGTCCCGTTGGCATAAATCAATTAACATCTTATAAATATATTGTATCTGGAAAAGGAATAATTCGACCATAACAAATGGTAAGTTCTTCGAATAAATCAATAGGTATACTAGGTGGAAGTTTTGATCCAGCTCATAAAGGTCATTTAACAATTTCAAAAATTGCCTTGAAAAAAATTAAGTTAGATAAAATTTTCTGGATTATTAATAAAAAAAACCCTTTCAAAAATAAAGCTTATTATTCATTGGAAAAAAGATTGTATTTAGCAAAAAAGATTACAAAAAAATTTAAAAGTATTCAAGTTATGCATTTAGATAAAATAGCAAAATCTTCTAGATCTATTGACACAACCAATTTCCTTATTAAAAAAAAAAAATTAACCAATATTCACTTTATTATTGGCTCTGACATATTAATAGAGCTACACAGGTGGAAAAGTTGGAAAAAATTATTAAAATTAACAAAATTAGTTGTTTTTTCTCGTAAAGGATATGATAAAAAGAGTAGGTATTCACCTGTGGCTAAATATTTAAAAAATAAAAATATTATTTACATCAACAATAAACCTATTAAAATCTCATCTACAACTTTAAGAAAAAAATTAAAAAAAAAATCTTAATGAAAATTTCTGATATTAAAACTAATATTGAAAAAATCCTTGATAATAATAAAGCACAAAATATCACATCTATAGATTTAAAAAATAAATCATATATTGCTGATTATATGGTGATTGCATCAGGAACATCATCTAGACATCTTCAATCTTTGTCTAAAAATCTTGTTATAGGACTTAAAAAACTTGGTCTTAATGATTGTAGAATTGAGGGAAAAGAAAGTTCTGATTGGAAATTAGTTGATGCCCATGATGTAATAGTTCATTTATTTCATCCTGAAAAACGAGAGTTTTACGCCTTAGAAAAAATGTGGTCTGAAGAAATACCAAAAGAACGAGCAACGATATGAAAAAAATATTAATTTTATCTATTATTTTATTTTATTCTACTAATTCTTTAGTTTATTCCAAAAATGACCTTTACGAAAAAATAGATTTATTTGGTGAAGTGCTGGAAAAAATAAAGAAAGACTATGTTGATGATGTTGATCAAGTAGAAATTATGGACTCAGCAATTAACGGGGTCTTACAATCACTCGATCCGTATTCAGCTTACATGAGCCCTGAGTTATTTAAAGAAATGCAAACAGATACAAGTGGAAAATTTGGCGGTTTAGGCATTGAAATTGGGATGGAAGCGGGAGTTGTAAAAGTTATTTCACCAATTGATGGGACGCCCGCAGCAGAGGCGGGTATTAAAGCAGGAGATTACATTGTTAAAATCGGTAAAAAACAAGTGCAAGGTAAGTCGCTAATGGAAGCGGTTAAATTAATGCGTGGAAAGGTCGGAACTTCAATAAACTTAACAATAAGAAGAAAAGGAGAGAAAAAGCCTTTAGAATTCAAAATTATAAGAAAAATTGTGGAAGTCCAATCAGTAAACTCTAAAATCATAAGTGCTGAAAAAAATCTAGGATACATTAGATTAAAGTCATTCAATGAAAATAGTGATGAACAAATACTGCTTTCTATAAATAAATTTGAAAAAAATAAAAATATCAAGGGATATGTGCTTGACTTAAGAAATAACCCTGGTGGGTTATTATCTAAAGCAATAAGCATAACAGATTTTTTTCTAAATGATGGTGAAATTGTTTCAACGAAAGGTCGAAATGTTTCAGAAACTAGAAAATTTTTTGCAAGAAAAGGAGATAAAACAAATGGCAAGCCTATAATTGTTTTAATTAATAATGGATCAGCCTCTGCTTCAGAAATTTTCGCTGGAGCTTTAAAAGATCATAAAAGAGCGATAATTTTAGGTGAAAGTTCTTATGGGAAAGGATCAGTTCAATCAATAATACCTCTTACAAATGGTGGTGGGATGAGATTAACTATTTCAAAATATTATTTACCTTCTGGAAAATCAATATCAGAGGTAGGCGTGATACCCGATATCTTTGTGGAAGAAACTGGAGCTGATTTCAAAATAAATACATCGAATGATAACCAGTTGAACTACGCTATAAAACTATTTAATTCATAAAAATGTCTGATCAAAAACTACCTATGAGAGTCGGTGTTGGTATAATTGTTCTTAATAGTGAAAACAAAGTTTTTGTTGGAAAGCGCAAAGATAATCCAGGTGATAAATGGCAAATGCCCCAAGGAGGAGTTGACGTAGGAGAAGATTTTTTAACAGCCATGAAAAGAGAATTGCTTGAAGAAACTAGTATTAAGAATATTAAAATTATAAAAAAAATTGAAAACACTTATGAATATGAATTGCCAAAAAATCTTATTGGAATTATATGGAAGGGCAAATACAGAGGTCAAAAACAAAAATGGTTTATTACAAGATTTTTAGGCAATGATGATGAAATAAATATTAAAACACCACAGGCAGAATTTATTGAGTGGAAATGGCTACACGCTAAAATGTTACCAAATGTTATCGTTGATTTTAAAAAAAATTTATATTTGGATTTACTTAAAGAAATTAAATTAGTTATTAGTTGATTTCTTTTAAAGTATTTATTTTATAAGATAATAAATACTTTTCTTTATCTGAAGATTTATCATCATTAAATTTTTTTTCTGCACGATTTAATAAATCTTCCACATAAGTTGAATTTAAATTTTCTAAATCTTTTACAGTTGAAGATAATATTAATAAGTTATTATTTGAAAACTCTACAGTTCCCTCTTCAACGTAGAATTTTTTTTCTTCAGAACCTTGTATTATTATTACGCCTGGTCTTAAAAAGGTTATAAGTGGAATATGATCTTTTAAAATTCCCATCTGTCCTTCGTAAGAAGGAATGGTTACTTCATTAGCTTCTGAATTAATAATTGATTGATCTGGTGCTATAATCTCGACTGTAAATTTATCGGGCATTATTTGCTGTCTTTGGATAATTTTTCTGCTTTCTCTATTGCTTCTTCAATTCCACCAACCATATAAAAAGCTGCTTCGGGCAAATGATCATACTCACCTTTACATATTGCGTCAAAACCCTTAATTGTATCATTCAAGTCTACCAACTTACCTGGTGATCCTGTAAATACCTCTGCTACAAAGAAAGGTTGAGATAAAAATCTTTGAATTTTTCTAGCTCTTGCTACTGTCAATTTATCTTCCTCGGAAAGTTCATCCATTCCTAAAATAGCTATGATATCTTGCAATGATTTATAAGTTTGAAGAATTTTTTGAACATCTCGAGCAACTCTATAATGCTCTTCTCCAACTATTCTTGGATCTAAAATTCTAGATGTTGAATCTAAAGGGTCTACGGCTGGATAAATTCCGATTTCTGCAATTTGCCTAGATAGCACTGTTGTTGCATCTAAATGAGCAAATGATGTGGCTGGTGCTGGATCAGTTAAGTCGTCAGCTGGAACGTAAATCGCTTGTACTGATGTAATTGAGCCTTTGTCTGTTGAAGTAATTCTCTCTTGTAAGTTACCCATATCAGTAGCTAAAGTTGGTTGATAGCCCACTGCTGAAGGTATTCTTCCTAATAAGGCTGATACTTCCGATCCTGCTTGAGTAAACCTGAATATATTATCTACAAAAAAAAGAACGTCTTGACCTTCTTTATCTCTAAAATATTCTGCCACTGTTAGTCCGGTTAAGGCTACTCTAGCTCTGGCTCCTGGAGGTTCATTCATTTGTCCATAAACCAATGCAGCCTTAGAGCCTTGCCCGTCTGGTTTGATTACGCCAGATTCTATCATCTCGTGGTATAAGTCATTTCCTTCTCTAGTTCTTTCTCCCACACCAGCAAACACCGAGAAGCCACCGTGAGCTTTTGCTATGTTGTTTATTAATTCCATAATTGTGACTGTCTTGCCAACACCCGCTCCTCCAAAAAGGCCAATTTTTCCTCCTTTTGCATATGGAGCTAATAAATCTACTACTTTTATTCCAGTTACTAGTTGTTCTGTTTCTGTTGCTTGGTCAGTAAATTTAGGCGCAGTTCTATGTATAGGCCATTTTTCTTTTGTTTTAACTTCACCTTTTTCATCAATTGGTTCTCCAATAACATTTATAATTCTTCCGAGTGTTTCTGGTCCTACAGGAACACTTATTGGGTTTCCTGTATTAATGACTTCATCACCTCTTTTTAATCCTTCTGTCGCATCCATCGCTATAGTACGAACACTATTTTCACCTAAATGTTGAGCTACTTCTAAAATTAATCTATTTCCAGAGTTATTAACCTCTAGTGCCGTATATATTTCTGGCAATTCATCTTCAAAACTCACATCTACTACAGCACCAATAATTTGCGTTATCTTTCCATTTTTACTCATTATAAACTTTCTGCTCCAGATATAATTTCAATTAATTCTTTTGTTATCGATGCTTGTCTACTTCTATTGTAATTAATCGTAAGTTTGTCTACTAAATCACCGGCATTTCTTGTAGCATTGTCCATTGCTGTCATTCTTGATCCTTGTTCGCTCGCCGCATTTTCTAAAAAAGCTTTAAAAACTTGAGTAGAAATATTTTTAGGTAGTAAATCCTCTAAAATTTCATCTTCATCTGGTTCAAATTCATATGAGATTAACTCTTTTTTATCATTTGCATCAATATTTATTTCAGGTGGTATAATTTGTTGAGCTTGAGGTATTTGTGTAATAACATTTTTAAAGTTATTATAAAATAAAATACATTTATCAAATTCATTATTGTCAAATAAATTTATAATTTCTTTTCCAATAATTTCAGCTTCAACAAAAGTAATTTGTTTTTTATCTTTAAAACTAAATTTTTTTATTACATATTTTCCATACTCTCTTTTAATCTGATCAAGACCTTTTGATCCAACTGTAATTATTTTTAACTCTTTTCCTTCATTTAAAATTTTCTTAAAATTTGTTTTGGCTAATTTACAAATGTTTGAGTTGAAGCCTCCACATAAACCTCGATCAGCAGTAAGCACAAGGCATAAATATGTTTTGTCGTTTCCATTACCTACTAATAATTTTGGAGCATTTTGAGGATCATTGATTGAATTGGTGAGGTTAAGAATAATATTTTGCATCTTTCGACTGTAAGGTCTTCCTTTTTCTGCGCTTTCTTGTGCTTTTCTTAATTTTGCAGCCGCAACCATTTTCATGGCTTTCGTAATTTTTTGAGTAGATTTCACGCTCTTAATCCTTTTTTTTAAATCATCTAAACTCGGCATTATTTATTAGCTTTCTTATATTCTTCGATTGTTTGTATTAAAGTTTTTTCTGTATTTTCTTCAAGTTTTCCTGAGCTTTGAATTGCTTCAATAATTTCAGGTTTTTCTGATTTAATCTTTTCTATTATATCGTTTTCAAACTTCTTAATATTTGATAATTCCACATCATCTAAAAAGCCCTTTACACCAGTAAATACTGATATTACTTGTTCTGCCACAGTCATTGGAGAATATTGATTTTGTTTTAATAATTCAGTTAATTTTGCACCTCGATTTAAAAGTTGTTGTGTCGACGCATCTAAATCTGATCCGAATTGTGCAAATGCTGCCATTTCCCTATATTGAGCTAATTCTAACTTAATTGATCCAGCAACTTTTTTCATAGCTTTTGTTTGAGCCGCAGATCCAACTCTAGACACCGATAACCCAACGTTTACGGCAGGCCTGATACCTTGATTAAATAACTCGGTTTCAAGAAATATTTGTCCATCCGTAATTGAAATAACGTTTGTGGGAATATAGGCAGATACATCGCCTGCTTGTGTTTCAATGATAGGTAAAGCAGTTAAAGAGCCCCCACCATTTGCGTCACTTAATTTGGCTGATCTTTCTAATAATCTACTATGTAAATAAAAAACGTCTCCAGGATATGCCTCTCGGCCGGGGGGTCTCCTTAATAATAAAGACATTTGTCGATAGGCAACGGCTTGTTTTGACAGGTCGTCATATACTATTAAAGCGTGCATGCCATTATCTCTAAAATATTCTCCAATGGTACAACCTGTATAGGGTGCTAAAAATTGCAATGGTGCTGAGTCAGAAGCTGTCGCTGCGACTATTGTTGTATATTTTAAAGCTCCTGCTTCTTCTAATGTTTTTGTTATCTGTGCTACCGTAGAACGTTTTTGTCCAATAGCTACATATACGCAATATAATTTTTTTTTCTCATCAGGAGACTCATTAATTTTTTTTTGATTAATTATAGCATCTATAGCAACAGCAGTTTTGCCAGTTTGTCTATCTCCGATAATTAACTCTCTTTGTCCTCTTCCAACAGGTATTAAAGAGTCAATTGATTTAAGGCCAGTTTGCATTGGTTCACTTACAGATTGTCTTGGAATAATACCAGGGGCTTTTACTTCAACTCTTTTTCTTTCTTTAGCTGAGAGAGCTCCTTTACCATCAATTGGATTTCCTAATCCATCAACAACTCTTCCTAAAAGTTCTTTTCCAACTGGAACATCCACAATTGCATTAGTTCTTTTAATTGTATCGCCTTCTTTAATTTTTCTGTCATCGCCAAAGATTACAACACCCACGTTATCATTTTCTAGGTTAAGTGCCATTCCTTTTGAACCATCTTCAAACTCAACCATTTCTCCTGCTTGAACATTATCCAACCCATATACACGTGCAATACCATCACCGACTGATAAAACTTTTCCTATTTCAGAGACTTCAGCTTTTTCACCAAAATTTTTTATTTGATCTTTTAATAACTTTGTTACTTCCGATGGATTAATTGACATTTTAATTTTCTAACATTCTTTGTTCATATTTTTTTAATTTATTTTTTATTGAAGTATCTACCATAAAACTACCCAATTGTAATTTAAGTCCTCCAATTAAATCTTTATCGACTTTGTAATCAAATTTTATTGTTGAACCTATAGAAGAAGATAGTTCTTTACCTATTTTTTCTAATTCCATTGGTGATAATTCTTTGGATGAAATTAAAGAAGCTTTGATTTCTCCTCTTTTTTTTAAACATAACTTTAAAAAGTTTTCTAAAATTTTTTTAACAAAAAATAATCTTTTTTTTTAGCTAGTAAAAGGAAAAAATTTTTTAAATTTTTTGAAAAATTTAATTTTTTAGATAGTACATCAAATGCCTTATTCTGAATTTCAATAGTGTGCGTCGGATTTTGAGTAAAATTTCTTATTAATATACTGTTCTCAAAAAGAGATTGAAAATTTTTTACATCCATTTCATTTTTTTCTATTTCACCTGATTCGCTACTAACTTCATAAAGTGCACGTGAGTATCTTTCTGATGTTTCTGTTGAGAAAGATTTATTTGTGCTCATTTTTGTTTAGTTAGAATTAATGTGAAATTATGTGCGTTTCGTATCATATGAGAATATGTTGATCAAGTTACCAAATAGATAATTAACTAAAATTAATTGGGTCAACATCAACCGTAAGTTTAATTTTTGACGATATTTTGAGCGATTCTAGAAGTTTAGTAATTTTTTTTTGCACCAAATCTCTGTTGTTAAATCTTAACAATAATCTAGATCTAAACTTTCTTTTTATTTTTAATAAAGGTGAGTCCACTGGTCCCATTATTTCAATTTTATCAATTTTTTTTAACTGAGCTTTAATTTCTATAGCCCCTTTAATACTTAAGTCATGTTGATTTGAGGAAATTATTATTGCTATTAGTCTCACAAAAGGTGGGAGATGATTTCTTTTTCTATTAACTAATTCATTATTTAATAATTCTTCTGATTTATTTTTAATTAATTCATTAAGTGTTAAATCTTCTGGTGTTAAAGTTTGATAAACAATTAATGATTGCGAACTGAATCTTCCAGCTCTTCCACTAAGTTGATGGTATAATTGAATATTTTTTTCTGTAGTTCTTAAATCGTATCCTCTTCCTGAAAAATCTGCATCAACTACAACCACACAATTTAATTTTGGGAAATTAAATCCTTTAGATATCATTTGGGTACCTATTAAAATATCTATATTGTTATTTTTAATTTTTTTAAATAATGAAATTACTTGATCTTTTTTTTTTGTGTAATCACTAGAAAAAATTGCTACTTTTTTATTTGGAAAAATTTTTTTAACTTCATCAAATATTTTTTCCACTCCTGGACCATACATAATGAAATCACAGTTACCTTCCTTTTTCTTACATTTATTTTTTATTCCTCTCTCTAAAGAACAATGATGGCAAACAGCTTTATTTTTTGTCTTATGAAAAGTTAAGTACATTGAACAATTAGAGCAAATTTGCTTAAAACCACATTTATTACAAATTAAATATGGAGCATAACCTCTTCTGTTTATAAAAAATAAAATTTGTTCATTTCTTTTTAAAAATTTATTTACATAATTAATAGTTTCATCTGAAATAAATTTGTCTTTTATTTTATTGATGTTTAAATTAACAATTTTTGTTTCAGGAAGCGGGTAATCATTATACCTTTTTAATATTTTTACATGCCTATATTTTTTGTTCTGAATATTATTATAAGTTTCAACTGAAGGAATAGATGTAACGAGATGAATAGGAATTTTTTCTAAAGATGCTCTTGAGATAGCCATATCTCTCGCATTATAAATTATTCTTTCGTCTTGTTTATAGGAAGTGTCGTGTTCTTCATCTACAACAATTACTCCTAATTTTTTAAACGGTAGAAGTAAAGCTGACCGTGCACCAACGACTAATCTTATTTTATTTTTTAAAATCCCTTGCCAAATAATTCTTTTATTTTTTGGTGTAATCTTTGAGTGCCAAATAGCCGGCTCAAAACCAAAAAAGTCCTCAAATCTTGACTTAAATTCATTTGTTAAAAATATTTCAGGTAATAAAACTAATGCTTGTTTATTTTCATTAATAATTTTTTTTATTCTTTTAAAATAAACTAATGTTTTTCCTGAGCCTGTCGTTCCTTGAAGCACTGAAACATCAAATTTATTATTTACTAAGTTTAAATATTCTAGTGCATTGCTCTGCTCAAAATTTAACTTGTATTTCTTTTTTTCTGTAATGATTTTTTTAGAATTTTCTTTAATTTTTTTAATAATATTATCTTTGTTTCCTACTACCATTTTTAAAACTAATCCTAGTGGCACCATGTTGTAAGTTGCAAACCACTCGACAAAATTTATGAGTTTTTTATCTATCGAATAACCATAAATTTTATTGCTTATATTTTTTATTTTAATATTTTTTTTTAGATCTATTTTTTTGCTTTTCCAGACAACTCCAATTTCTTTCCTTTGGCCAAAAGGAATTTCTACAAAATCTCCAAGCTTAAGTGGAATATTGCCCGAATTATACGTGAATGAAAAATTAAATACTTTAGGTAACAGTACTTCTGTTTTCATGTATTAATAGTAGATGAATTTCTTTTATTTAAAAATGAATTGGTCTTTTATCAACAGCTAATGCTGCTTCTTTTATAGCTTCTGTGTGAGTTGGGTGTGCATGACAAGTTCTAGCAATATCCTCGGCACTTGCACCAAACTCCATTGCCAAGGCCATCTCTGCAATCATGTCTCCACAATGAGGTCCAATAATATGAACTCCTAAAACTTTGTCTGTCCTACTATCTGCTAATATTTTTACAAATCCATCCGTTTCATTGTTTACCTTAGCTCTTGAATTAGCTAAGAATGGAAATTTTCCTACTTTGAAGGATTTATTCTCATTTTTCAATTGTTCCTCTGTTTTACCTACGGTTGCTACTTCAGGAGAGGTGTAAATAACACCAGGAATCACATCATAATTAACGTGTCCTGATTGTCCTGCTAATATTTCTGCAACAGCAATTCCTTCTTCTTCGGCTTTATGCGCTAACATTGGGCCTTTTATCACATCTCCAATTGCAAAAATATTTTCTACACTAGTTTGAAGTTTATTATTAACTTCAATTCTACCTTTGTTGTCCAGTTTAACGCCAACTTTTGATAAATTTAACCCTTCTGTGTAAGGTTTTCTACCTACCGCAACTAGAACTTTATCTACTTCAACTTTTTCTTCTTTTGCATTTTTTAGGTCTGTATAGCTTATTATGACGGAGTCGCCTTTACTACTTACGGTATTTACTTTAGATCCCATTTTAAATTTTATACCTTTTTTAGTTAATATTTTTTGAAATTCGTTAGAAATCTCTCTATCCATTCCAGGAGTTATAAAATCTAAGTATTCTATAACTGTTACATCTGAGCCTAATCTTGACCATACAGAACCCATCTCGAGGCCTATATATCCGCCACCTATAACAGCTAGTTTGCCTGGGACTTTATCAAAAGATAAAGCTCCAGTTGAAGAAACTATATTTTCTTCATCAATTTCTATGCCGGGCAATGAAGAAACTTCTGATCCAGTTGCTATCACTATATTCTTAGCCTTAATGTTGGTTCTGCTATTATTGCTTCCAAAAACAACTATATCATTTTTTGAAAAAATAACTCCTTTACCTTTTAAATATGTGACTTTGTTTTTTTTAAATAAAAATTCGACTCCTTTTGTTAAAACTTGAATAGATTTATTTTTATTTGACATCATTTTTTTTATATTAAGTTTGATACCAGCAATTTCTATTCCCTGCTGATTGAAATCTTTTTTTGCTTTGTAAAAATTTTCAGACAAATTCAATAAACTTTTTGATGGTATGCAACCTACATTAAGACATGTTCCACCTAGAGCACCCCTAGACTCAATACATGCTGTCTTAAGACCTAGTTGAGCAGCTCTTATCGCACATACATATCCTCCGGGACCACCACCTATAACGACTATATCAAAATTACTTTCCATAATTAAATATTAAGAAAAAGTCTTTTTGGTTGTTCTAGAGACTCTTTGACTATTTTTAAAAATGAAACTGCTTCTTTTCCATCTATTATTCTGTGGTCATATGATAAGGCTAAGTACATTACAGGTCTAACTTCAACATTTCCATTAATGACGACTGGTCTTTCAATAATATTGTGCATACCCAGAACCGCTGATTGAGGAGGGTTAAGGATTGGTGTAGAAAGCATAGATCCATAAATACCGCCATTAGTAATAGTGAAAGTTCCACCTTGTAAATCCTCAATTGTAATTTTTCCGTCCTTAGCTTTTTGACCTAAATTTACAATATTTTTTTCAATATCAGCAAAAGACATTTCGTCAGTTTCTCTAAGAACTGGAACCACTAAACCTCTATCTGTTCCAACCGCAATGCTTATATTATAATAATTTTTGTATATAATTTCATCTTTTTGAATTTCTGCATTTATTGCTGGATAATTTTTTAAACCTATAACGCATGCTTTAACAAAAAAAGACATAAAACCAAGTTTAACTCCATAATTATTTAAAAATTCTTCTTTATATTGACTTCTCATTGAGATCACCTCGCTCATATCAACTTCATTAAAAGTAGTTAGCATAGCTGCATTTTCTTGCGCTTCTTTTAATCTTTTTGCAATTGTTTGTCTTAATCTCGTCATCTTAACTCTTTCTTCTGGGCCATGTTTAATTTTTCTCTCTGCTGGCGCAGGCTTAGAGCCCATTAAACTCATTATATCTTCTTTTAAAATCACGCCATTCTTTCCTGATCCCTCTATATTTCTTAAATTAACATTTTTTTCACTTGCCATTTTTCTTGCTGCTGGTGATATATTTTTTTCTAATTCAGTTATAGCAGAACTTTTTTTAACTACTTTTTCTTCATGGACTTGCTCCAAAATAAGTGGTTCTTCCTCTAAGAAAAGAGATGGCTCCTCTTTTTCTTTTTTTATAGGTTTCGAAATTCTTTCTCTAAGAATTTTTGACTTTTCTTTAACTTCTTTTTTCTTACCTGGTGGAGAATAATTTTTTACTTCTTTTATTTTTTCTTGAACTTGACCTGAAGAATTATTAACAATTCCAAGTAGAGAACCAACGTTGACTGTTTCGCCTTCTTTTACAATAATGCTATCCAGTACTCCATTCGATGGGGCGGGCACTTCAACGTTAACTTTGTCGGTTTCTAATTCCACAATTGGTTCGTCTGCTGTTACATTTTCACCTTTGGATTTTAACCACTTGGATACCGTGGCTTCTGTAACCGACTCACCTAATGTAGGAACTGTAATTTTTTCTGCCATTTAATCTTTAAGTATCTTTTCTAATATTTCTTTTTGTTGTGCAAGATGTTTGTTGAGATTCCCCGTCGCAGTAGAGGAAGATGCTTTTCTACCCACATATTTGACTGAAATATTGGATAAATTAATCATTTCAAGTGTTCTGTCTATATAATTTCTTACTGTATTCCAAGCACCCATATTTTTAGGCTCTTCCTGGCACCAAATAAATTTAGCCTTTTTATATCTTTTTAAAATATTAGCTAAAGTTTTTACAGGGAATGGATAGAGTTGTTCTATGCGAATAAAAGTTACTGTATTATTTTTAATTTTTTCTCTGGCTTCAATTAAATCATAATAAATCTTACCTGAACACATTACTACTTTTTTTATTTGATTATCCCTTTTTTTAAGTTCTAGAAGATTTGTAATATTTGAATAAGTGTCATCTTCTAATACTCTATGAAATGTGCTTTTTGTTACAAATTCTGAGATATTAGAGGTACATTTTTTATGTCTTAGTAAAGATTTTGGCGTCATTATAACTAATGGTTTTCTAAAATCTCTATGCATTTGTCGTCTTAAAACATGAAAATAATTTGAAGGAGTTGTGCAATTGACAACTTGAATATTTTCTCCAGCACATAATTGTAAAAATCTTTCTAGTCTTGCAGATGAATGTTCTGGGCCTTGACCTTCATAACCATGTGGCAATAGTAAAACTAATCCACTAGCTCTTCCCCATTTAGACTCTCCAGATGAAATAAATTGATCTATTACTATTTGCGCTCCATTAGCAAAATCACCAAATTGTGCCTCCCATAAAACTAAAGTTTCTGGTTCAGATATAGAATAGCCAAATTCAAAACCTAAAACTGCAAATTCAGAGAGTAAGCTATCTATAATTTCAATTTTTTTTTGTCCCTTTTTAATATTATTAAGTGCAATATATCTCTCATGATTATCTTGATTTCTTAAAACTGCGTGCCTTTGACTAAAGGTACCTCTACCAGAGTCTTGTCCCGATAATCTAACTGAAAAACCATCCGTTAGTAAGGTAGCAAATGCTAGGCTTTCTGCAGTAGTCCAATCAATTGCTTTTCCTTTTTCAATAGATTCAAATCTTAAATCAAATATTTTTTTTAAAGTTTTGTGAACATTAAAATTTTTTGGTATAGACGATATTTTTTTTCCTGTATTGACTAGTTCTTTTTTATCAACACCACTTGCGCCTATTCTATCTTTGCCTAAACCTGGTTTAAATCTAGACCAAGCGCCGTCGAACCATTTTAATTCTGATTTATAATTTTTGGAAGAATTAAACTCTTTTTCTAAAAATTTTTTAAAATCAATTTTTTTTTGATTAAGTTCACTATCTGAAGTTAGCCCTTCTTGACTTAATTTTTTTCCGTAAAGTGCAAGTGTCGAGGGGTGAGTTTTAATTTTTTTGTACATAATTGGTTGTGTAAATGATGGTTCATCACCTTCATTATGACCGAACCTCCTATAACAAACCATGTCGATAACTACATCTCGATTAAATTTTTGCCTGTATTCTGTTGCTATCTTTGCACAATGAACAACTGCTTCTGGGTCATCGCCATTAACATGAAAAATCGGTGCTTGAGCAATCTTTGCAACATCAGATGGATATGGTGATGATCGAGCAAATCTAGGTGCTGTTGTAAAACCAATTTGGTTATTAACAATAATATGTATCGTTCCACCGATATTATGACCGGGTAAACCGGACATTGCAAAACACTCCGCAACTATACCTTGTCCTGCGAAAGCTGCATCTCCATGCATTAGAACTGGGATGACTTTTTTTCTATTCTTATCTTTATGAAAAAATTGTTTAGCCCTCACTTGACCTAAAACAACAGGATTAACTGCTTCTAAATGAGAAGGATTATCTGTCAAGCTAATATGTACTGAGTTTCCATCAAACTCTCTATTAGAGGATGCTCCTAAATGATATTTAACATCTCCCTCAAAACTTTTACTAGAATTTACAGTCTTTCCAAAAAATTCGCTAAAAATAGCTTTGAAAGGTTTTCCCATTACGTTTGCCAAAACATTTAATCTTCCACGATGAGGCATGCCAATCTTAATTTCTTTTGCACCTAGATTTCCTCCTCTTTTTATTATTTGTTCTAAAGCTGGAATCAAAGCTTCACCTCCATCTAAACCAAACCTTTTAGTCCCAACAAATTTAATATGTAAATACTTTTCAAATCCTTCAGCTTGAATAATCTTATTTAAAATTGCTTTTTTGCCATTTTCTGTAAAAGAAATATCTTTTTCCGCACCTTCTATTCTATCTCTAATCCAAGATTTTTCATCTGGATCACCCATATGCATAAACTCATACCCTATTTTAGAAGAGTATGTTTTTTTGAGTATAGCTAAAATTTGTTTTAAATCTGCATATTGTAAGCCGAGAACTCCGTCTAAAAATATTTTTCTATTATAGTCTGTTTCTTTAAAGCCATAAGTTTCAGGTTTTAATTCTGGATGTTCTTCTTTTTTTTGTATTGAAAGAGGGTCTAAACTAGCAACCAAGTGCCCTCTAATTCTATAAGCTCTTATTAACATTATGGCTCTTACTGAATCTTTAGTAGCTTGCTTTACTGTATCTAGATTTATATCTGAATGTTTATCTTTATTTTCTTTTTTAGACTCAAACAAAAATTTTAATTTTTTTGTTTTTCTTTCTGGAGACCAACTTGGGCCTTTAATATCGTCATAGATAAGTTTTTCATCGTCACTTAATCCTTCAAAAAACTTTCTCCAGCTTTCTGGTAATGAATTGGGGTCAGAAATGTAATCTGCATAAAACTCATTAATAAACTCAGAATTTGTTCCAGCTAGAAAAGAAGTTTTTTTATAGGTTATATTGTTATCTGATGAAGACATGAAGATTTATTTTAACATAAACTATTAAAAATCAACCATTAAGTTTTTGAAATAACGTCTTACCTATATCTGCAGGTGATTTAGAGATGGTAATTCCAGCTGATTTCATTATTTCTATTTTATCTTCCGCTCCTCCTTTGCCACCAGATATTATTGCACCAGCATGCCCCATTCTTCTGCCTGGTGGAGCTGTCAATCCTGCTATAAAACCAACCATTGGTTTTTTTACTTTTTCTCTCTTCAAAAACTCAGCTGCTTCTTCTTCAGCCGAACCCCCTATCTCACCAATCATTGCAATAGATTGTGTTTCCTCATCTTTTAAAAAAAGCTCCAAACAATCTATAAAATTTGTACCGTTTATTGGATCTCCACCTATTCCTATACAAGTAGACTGACCCATGCCATTAGCAGAGGTCTGGGCAACTGCCTCGTATGTTAATGTTCCAGACCTGGAAACTATTCCAACCGTTCCCTTTTTATGAATATTACCTGGCATAATACCTATCTTGCATTCATCCGGAGTAATAATTCCCGGGCAGTTAGGGCCGATTAATCTTGAATTACTTTTTATCAATGATTTTTTTACTTTTATCATATCTAAAACAGGTATTCCTTCAGTAATACAAATAATTAATTCTATTTTAGCCTCGATAGCTTCTATAATAGCCGAGCTTGCAAACTTTGGTGGCACATAGATCATAGTGGCGTTTGCTGAAGTTTGATCTATTGCTTCTTGCACCGTATTAAAAACAGGAAGGTTTAAATGTTTTTGTCCGCCTTTTTTTGGCGTTACACCTCCAACCAATAGAGTGCCGTACTTTATAGCTTGTTCAGAATGAAAAGTACCATGTGTGCCGGTAAATCCTTGACAAATTACTTTTGTATTTTTGTTAACTAAAACTGACATTTATTTAATTGCCTCAACAATTTTTTTTGCAGCATCATTTAAGTCAGATGCGGATAATATTTTTAAATTAGACTTATCTAATATATCTTTTCCCTCTTTAAAATTTGTACCAGCCAGCCTTACAACAAGAGGCACGGATAAATTTATTTGATTTGCGGCATCAACAACTCCTTGAGCAAGGACATCACATCTCATTATACCTCCAAATATATTAATTAAAATTCCTTTTACATTTTTATCTGATAAAATTAATTTAAACGCGGCTGATACTTTTTCTTTTGAAGCTCCTCCTCCTACATCTAAAAAGTTAGCTGGTTCTTTCCCGTATAACTTGATAATATCCATGGTGGCCATTGCCAACCCAGCTCCATTTACCATACAACCAATAGAGCCATTTAGCTTAATGTATGCTAAATCATTTTTGCTTGCCTCAATCTCAGCTGGCTCTTCTTCATTTAAATCTCTTAATTCAAGTATTTCTGGTTGTCTGAACATTGCATTATCATCAAAATTCATTTTAGCATCTAAACACACAATTCTTTTATCCTTAGTTATAATCAAAGGATTAATTTCTATTAGATTAGCATCTTTATCTATTAATATTTTGTATAATGATTTAATTAATTTTCTACCTACATCTTTTTGTTGATCAGTGAATTCAAATATAGAAATAATACTATCAATTTCTTCTTCCGTGGGTCCATCACTAGACATATCAATTTTTTTTGTAATAATTTTGTTCGGTGTCTCTTGAGCAACTTTTTCTATGTCCATCCCACCCTCTGTACTACTAATAAATGCTATTTTTGAACTTTCTCTATCCACTAAACATGACAGGTAGAATTCTTTTGAAATATCAGATGCTTCTTCAATATAAAGTCTTTTTACTTCTTTACCCTCCGGGCCAGTTTGATGGGTTATTAGAACTTTTCCAAACATTTCTTTTGCTTCTTTTTTTAATTGCTCCAAATTATCCACTAATTTTACCCCACCAGCTTTACCTCTGCCACCAGCGTGAATCTGGGCTTTAACGACAAATTGCTTAGATTTTAATTGATCAAATTTTTTCTCTATTTCATTTAATTCAAGTACCCTAATTCCCTTTGATACAGGCACCCCATAACTTCTTAAAATTTCCTTTGCTTGATATTCGTGTATGTTCATTTAAATATTTTATTTTTTATACAATTTGATTTAAATTCACATTTATTTATTTTAAATTTAATAATAAATAATAATGAATTTATTCAGCTTATATATTAAATATTCACAAAACAGAAATGTAAAATATTTTATTTATTTATTTTTTACATCATTTTTTTTAATTGGTGTTTTAATTTTTCGAGATTATGGAATTTCTACAGATGAATTGTTTCAAAGAGCTTCGGGATTTTATTGGTATCTATCAATAGTCAATGAATTTAGCTCAAATATTGAGTACCTTAATCAACTTAAAGATAAATTTACACAAATGGAATCCTCAGCTCATTTAGCTAACGGTCAATCTATTTATTATGGAGTTTTTTTTGATTTGTTATCAGCCTTTATTGAAGAAACTTTTAAAATAAAAACCAGTTATGATGCATTTTATCTTAAACACTTTTTGACTTTTATTTTCTTTTTCTTTTCATGTATCGCTTTTTATAAATTAATTGCATCAAGATTTGAAAATAGAATTTTTTCAATAATTCTTACATCTTTTTTTATTATGTCGCCGAGAATTTTTGCTGAGTCATTTTATAACTGTAAAGATATAGTTTTCATGTCATTGAGTGTTATCTCTATTTATTTTGCTATGAACTATTTGGAAAAACAAAGCGTAAATAATATCATAATTTTTTCATTATTTGCAGCGTTAAGTACTCAAATAAGGATTATGGGGATTTTTTTATTTTTTTTATTTTTATTTTTTTGGCTATTGCAAGCCCTGGAAGAAAAAAAATTTTTTAAAAAAAATTTTATTCACTTTGTTTGTTTAATCTTTTTTTATTCATTATTTCTTTATTTTTTTTGGCCATATTTGTGGGAGGCACCATTTACAAATTTTTTTAAAGCATTTAAAATTTTTTCTAATTACACTTGGGGTTCATATGTTTTTTATTTTGGTGAATACATTAAGGCTAGTAATATTCCCTGGCATTATATCCCTGTATGGATTTTTATTACCACTCCATTATTATACTTAATTATTTTTATTTTAGGTCTCATAAAAACACTTATAATTTTATCTAAAAGGTTTCTTAATATCTCTGAAGAAAAAAATACTATGTTATGGAGGGATAATAATGAAAAGAAAGATTTATTTTTATTATTATATTTACTGCTGCCAATTATAATAATAATTTTTTTAAATTCAACACTGTATGGGGGATGGAGACATTTGTATTTTATTTATCCAGGAATAATTTATTTTATTGCTGTTGGGATAGATTTTATATTAAAAAGTAAAATTAAAAAAAATTATAAATCAATATTTATGTTTTTTATAATACTTGGATTAACAATTAATCTATTAAATTTAATTAAATTACATCCTTATCAAAATGTTTATTTTAATACTTTGGTTGAGAAAAAAGCTAATAAACTATTTCCAATAGATTATTGGGGATTGGCCAACTTAGAGGCATTAAAATTTATTAATAATTCAACTAAAGAAAAAACTTTGAAAACAGTAAGGTCTGCTAGTTTTACGTCTCTACAATTCAGTAAAAAACTACTCAAAGAAGACAAGATTAATGTGCAGATTACTGGAACTGAAAATTTAAATCAGGACTTTATATTTACCAACTTTTATTATGAAAGAGACCCTAAATACACAAGAAAATATTTTATACCAAACAATTATGAAAGAATATTTTTAATTAAAAGAGGGAATATTATTATTAATGAAATTTATAAGAAAAATTGATACTGATAAATATGAGAATTTTTTTTTACAAAACATTATTTATATTCCTATGTTTATTAATCTTTTATAAAATAACTATTGGTAGCCTTGTTAAAGACTTTGAAAATAAATTAGATGAAGCAACATCTAAAGAAACTATTGCTTTAATTAAAGAAAAAGCCAGAGATGAAATGAGAGGGGCTATTAAAAAAGATAAAATCTTTGAAGAAAAAGATGCCATTTTGATAAAAGAATTTATTAATAAAATAAAAAAAGAAATTAATTAGTTTTTTTAACGTAAATACGATCTTCCCAAGTTGTAAATGGAAATTTAAATCTTTTCTTTAAGATAAATTTATTTTTAATTAAAAAATTATGAATTTTTTTTGGTTGATAATTAAGGTAAATATTGTCTAAGTGAAATTCTATTAAAATACAATTAACATTTTTAATATATTTGCCAATTCCTAAAATTACCTGTAACTCGTGCCCTTCTGTATCTATTTTAATAAGGTCAATTTTTTTAAAATTACTATTTGCAATTATATTTTTTAGTTTAATGGTTTGTATTTTGTGGGTTTTTTTAATCATTTTTTCTACTGAACTCCCGAATAAAAAAGCTTTATAATTAAGATAAGAATTTTTTTTATTTAGTAAGGTTAAAGAAGATGTAAGATCGTGTTGATTTATATAAATATTTTTTACATTTTCATCATTAGAAACTGCTTTATTAAATAGTTTAATTGTCCTTATATTTTTATATTTATTTTTAATAAATTTAAAAATTTTTATTTGTGGCTCAAACATAAATATTTTTTTTGTTTTAAAATTTTTTAAAATCAAATCCGTATAAGTACCTTTGTGAGATCCAACATCAAAAAAAATATCAATGTTATTTAAATTTTTTTTTAAATATCGTAGTATTCTCTTTTGATGAATAAATTGGTCTAATATATTAAAAAAAATAATAGCAAAAAACTTTATTATGCTCATTGAAAATCTTTACATTTTTTTAATAATTTAATTTTAACTAGCATATCAGTTAATCTTTTTTTATCTAAACAATCTTGATCTAGAACTAGTTCAGTTATAGTATTTTCTGATGAAGTTGTCTCAAAAATAAAATCAATTTTATTTTTTTTCAAATTATCTATAAAAAAATATTTATATTTTGTAAAATATTTCTGTCCTTTTGTGGGAAAACTTACGGTAGCATGGTGCCATTGATTGGGTGAATAATCATATATTTTAAGAGCCGGAGCTAAAAATTGATAATCAGTGATAATAGTTTTTTTTGACCTATCTTCAGATAAAATATTTAAAATCTTTTTTAGATTAATAATTTCTTCCTTAGGATTTTTAGGGTAATAATATGATATCCATTTTAAACCACTTAATTCATTGCTAATTTCTTTTGCATCGATTGCTCTGCTAAGATCTACTTTTTCTAATTCATTAAATTTTCTTTGTTCATTAAATCGTAAATGATATTTCATGACAGCAAATATGCAAATTAATATAGAAATGATTAATATATATTTTTTTACATAAATTTTTTTATAAAAAACATGAATAATTCCACATAAATATGGGATGACAAAAAAAATATAACTTTGATTGAATGTGTAATATTGATGAAAAATTAATACACAAGAGAGGATTAAAGAAGCTAAAACAACAAAAATAGCACTTCTGTCTTTTTTTTTTTTTAAAAGCAAGCTAACTAAAAAAATTATTAATATTAAATTAAAAAAATTGATAAATTTATAATTAATTAAAACGTCCAGTACATTAAAACTGAATGCTGATAATCTATAGTCACCAATTGTCTTTGCATAAAAAATGTATTGGTCGACAAAATTAGATATATCCAGCCGTGCAAAATAAAAAAATAACATTAAGAAAATTAAGGATCCGAATGTTCCTATTGCTAAGGGACTTAATATTTTAATTATATTTTTTTTATCACTTATAAAAATTAAAAAAATTAACACTAATATTCCTACTAATCAATAAAAAGATGGTTTTTGCTTTGAGAGAAAGGATAGACAAAAATAAAAGGGAATAATTAAAAAATAAGAATAATTTTTTTTATATATTCCTAAAATAAATATATAAAACGCTAAAATCATAAAAAATGTAGAATGGTGATCAACAAAAGGTGTGCCGACTACCGGATAAAATAATATTGAAATTAGAGCTGAATAAAATAATGAAAATTTTTTTGATAAATCTAAGCTTGAAAATAAATGATAACTTGACAGTGCAATTAATAGATTAAAAAAAGAAGAATGTATAATAAATGTTTTCCATGAGACTCCTAAAACTAAAAAGAAAAATGCATTTATATAATCAAGTAATGGTCCGGTTACGAGCCAGTAATCTGAAAAAGGTATATATCCATTTAATACCCTATAACCACCATTATACAATACAGTATTATCTCCAGGCATAATCCCTATAAAGCCATAGTGGTAGTTTATCGAAAAAGCAAAAACGCCAAGTAATAAAACTGGCAAATAACTTTTATATCGAAGGATCAATTTTTTTAGCTGCATCAAACAATTCTTGAACTGCCTTTGTAGAATTTTTAAAATTTATTTTTTCATCTTCGGTAAGGTTGAGCTCAATTATTTTTTCAACTCCACCCGAACCAATTATAACTGGGACTCCAGCATATATATCTTTTGCGCCATATTCGCCATTTAAGTAAACAGCACAAGGAAGTTGTTTTTTCAAATCTTTAAGGTAACTCTCCGCCATTTCTACACCAGAGGCTGCTGGAGCATAAAAGGCTGAACCTTTTTGCAGATATTTAACAATTTCGGCTCCACCTTTTTTAGTTCGATCAACTATTTCATTCAATTTTTCTTTAGATATTTTTCCTTCTTTTACTAAATTACTAATTTTTTTTCCTTCAACTTCTGTTGCTCCTAGCATTGCAACCATACTGTCTCCGTGGCCACCTAGAACAAATGATTTAATCTTTTTAACAGGCACTTTCAATTCTTGAGATAAAAAATAAATGAATCTTGAAGAGTCTAAAATACCTGCCATACCTACTATTTTATTTTTTGGTAAACCAGAGTACCTTTGTAAAGCCATTACTATTACATCCAATGGATTAGTTATACATATTACAAAGGCGTTAGGTGATGTCATTTTAATACCTTCTGCAACTTGCTTAATAATCTTAAGATTAATGCCAAGCAAGTCATCTCTTGTCATTCCTGGTTTTCTAGGTACACCCGCAGTAATTATAATTACATCAGAATTTTTAGTATCCTCATAGTTATCTGTTCCTGACAAGTTAATATTAAATCCGTCAACCGGAGAGGATTGAGCAATGTCCAGTGCTTTACCTTTAGCAATACCTGCTGCAACGTCAAAAAGCACAACATCACCTAATTCTTTCAATGCAATTAGATGCGCTAATGTTCCACCAATTTGGCCTGCTCCTATTAAAGTAATCTTTTTTTTCATATATCTCCTTTTTATTTCATTGTTGGCATAACAAACTCTGGATCAGATCTTGAGCCTGATGGCCATCTGGCTGTCATGGTTTTTAACTTAGTGTAAAATCTAACTCCTTCTGGACCGTGCATATGCTGGTCTCCAAATAAAGATCTTTTCCACCCGCCAAAGCTATGAAAAGCCATTGGAACCGGAATTGGAATATTAATACCAATCATTCCTATCTTGGCTTTACTGGAAAAAGTTCTTCCTGAGTCTCCGTCCCTTGTAAATATACTGGCACCGTTTCCAAACTCATGATCATTGACTAACTTTAAAGCTTCGTCAAAATTTTTTACCCTGACTACGGACAAAACAGGTCCAAAGATCTCTTCTTTATAAATTTTCATATCTTTAGTCACGTGGTCAAACAAACAACCTCCAATATAATAGCCGTTTTCATAACCCTGTAATTTCAAATTTCTTCCATCTACAATTAATTTTGCTCCCTCCTTCTCGCCAAGATCTACATAACTTTTAACTTTTGCTAGATGATCTTTTGTAACAAGTGGGCCCATCTCAGATTTTTTGTCCATTCCTGGACCGATTTTTAAAGTTTCAATTTTTTTTGCTAAACTATTTACTAGTTTGTCTCCAATATTTCCAACCGCTACTGCTACTGATTGAGCCATACATCTTTCACCTGCTGAACCGTATGCAGCGCCCATGAGTCCGTTAACTGCTTGATCTAAATCACAATCTGGCATTATAACACAATGATTTTTAGCTCCTCCTAATGCTTGAACTCTTTTTTCATTTTTAGCACAATTTTCATAAATATATTTTGCGATTGGTGTTGAACCAACAAAACTCATCGCTACGACATTTTTGTTATTAATTAAAGCATCAACTGCTTCTTTATCTCCATTTACAACATTAAAAACTCCATCTGGTAAACCTGCTTCTTTTAATAATTCTGCTAATCGCATTGAACATGAGGGATCTTTTTCTGATGGTTTTAGGACGAATGTGTTTCCACATGCAATGGCCATTGGAAACATCCACATAGGAACCATTGCAGGAAAATTAAATGGTGTAATTCCAGCACAAACTCCAAGAGGCTGTCTTATGGACCAACTATCAACATCAGACCCAACATTTTCAGTAAATTCTCCTTTTAACATTTGTGGAATTCCGCATGCGTATTCTACGACTTCCAAACCTCTTGTTAATGAACCTTTGGCATCTTCATACACTTTTCCATGTTCAGCTACTATTATTTTTGTAAGTTCATCTAAATTTTTTTCAATTAATTCTTTAAATTTAAACATCACTCTAGCTCTTTGAAGAGGGGGTTTATTAGACCACGCTTCAAAAGCTTTTTGTGCATTTGTAACTGCGACGTTAACATCTTTTGTGGTAGCTAATTTAACCTCTGCTTCTTGATCACCTGTAGCTGGGTTGAAAATTTTTCCCACTTTTTTAGACTCACCGCTAAAGGGCTTTCCATAAACAAAGTGCTCAATAGTTTTCATGATGTAATTGAATAAATAAGGTTTTAGCTTGTTGCAAGCATTTTCTTGATAGATCCAATAGCTTTCGCTGGATTTAATCCCTTTGGACAAGAATTAGTGCAATTCATAATGGTATGGCATCTATACAATTTTAATTCATCTGCAACTTTTTTTAATCTCTCTTTTTTATCACCATCTCTACTATCGTTGATCCAACGGTAAGCTTGTAGGAGAACTGCTGGTCCTAAATATTTGTCTCCATTCCACCAATAGCTTGGACACGATGTTGAACAACAGGCACACAAAATACATTCATAATACCCATCTAATTTTTCTCTATCTTTTTGAGTTTGTTTTAGTTCTGTTTTTTCTTCACCAGTTT
>Ga0233444_10001407_pt1 | contig 27516 bp, 18 predicted proteins | sample SI_124_October20_6_FD_182792 | JGI IMG/M metagenome (GOLD analysis project Ga0233444, IMG submission 182792) | Seawater microbial communities from Saanich Inlet, British Columbia, Canada - SI_124_October2016_10_MG | ecosystem: Environmental > Aquatic > Marine > Inlet | place: Canada: British... | reverse complement strand
GGTGATGTGGTTGATAACCTATTCACTAGTGAGGAAGAAAGATTAAATGCTAGAAATGAAATATTCAAAGTACTACAAGATGCTCAGTTAGAGTTGCAAAAAATGCAGACTGAAATTATTGTAGCTGAAGCTAATGGCAATTGGTTGCAGAGAAGCTGGAGACCAATACTAATGCTTTCGTTTGGTTTTATAATTATATACACTAAATTTATATCACAACTATCAGCACAGCTAATAACACCTACATTAGAACCTCAATTTTGGGGTTTACTGGAAATAGGTATTGGAGGTTATGTAATAGGTAGGAGTGGTGAAAAAATTGTGGACAAACTAGGGCCACTATTCAATAAAAATAAATAAATAAAAAAATGGGACAATACGCAAATCAACCAGACTTTGGCACTTTTGCTGCTAGTGTAACTAAAAACGACACAATAAGTGTAGCAACTAACTTAAAAAGTTCTTGCTTATACGTAGGAACCGGTGGTGATGTAAAGGTAATACTTTCTGGTGTAACAGGAGCTTCTGGCTCAGGGCTTCCAACAGCTAACGAAGCTATTGTATTTAAAAACGTTCAAAGTGGATCGGTTTTAAATGTGATTGTGGACTATGTTTTATCTACAGGTACTACTGCTACTGACATAGTAGCTTTGAAGTAAATAAAGTATAGTAATTACGTAATGAGTAATTTTACAATAAACAGTGTGATTATATATAAAAATAACTAATTAAATTAAATAAAATGGGAAAATTAACAGAAGAACAATTAAAATCAGTAAAAGAAGGACAAGGAAAGGTTAACGCTATATTAGTTGAAATCGGTTTCTTGGAAGCTAAAAAAGCAGAATTCTTAGGAGCACATTTTGAAGCTGCTAAAGCGTTAGAAGAAGTTAAATCAGAATTAAAGGAACAATACGGTGATATCACTGTAAACTTAGCTGATGGATCTTTTGAAAAGGTAGAAGCTGAAGAATCAAAAACTCTTCAAGTAGCGGAATAGTGAGTTCTATTATAAGAAAGATAAGCATAGGTTCAGACTACAAAAATGATGCGATGCATTACTCTGTAGGTCAAGAAGTTTATGGAGGTCACAGGATAGCTTATATACTGCTAGACGAAGAAGACAATTCTTATAACATACATATCAAAAAAAACAATGAGGTAATGCCATGGAAGAAGTTTAATTCTAACATGGCAATATCCATTGAGTATGATCTTCAGTATTGATGAGAAGTGTATATGACTTTATCGTAGAACCAGTAGGAGAAAGATACGACAACGAGTTAAAAATAGGTGACAAGAAATTAGTTTTAAATTCCAAAATAGAAAGTCACAAATTTATAAATAATAAAGCTAAAGTAATATCTGTGCCAATAGCCTTTAAAACCCCTATAAAGGTAGGTGATGAGGTTATTATTCACCATAATGTATTTAGAAGATACTACAACCAAAAAGGTAAAGAGGTAAATAGCAGTAAATACTTTAAAGATAATAAATATTTTTGTCAATTAGATCAAATATATTTATATGGTAAAGACAACTCGTGGAAACCTTTCAATAATAGATGCTTTGTGGCACCTATAATTAATAAGGATGAGTTAGAGTTAAAGAAGCGTAAAAACCATATTGGAATACTAAGATATGGTAATAGCTCCTTAGAAGCTCTTAAAATAAACAAAGGAGATGTTATAGGTTTTACACCTAACAGCGAATTTGAATTTGTCGTTAACGATGAATTATTATATTGTATGAAATCAAAAGACATTGTAATTAAATATGAGCACAAAGAAAACCAAGCTCAATATAATCCAAGCTGGGCAAAGAGCAGTTGAGGAATTAATAAAAGTAGCTAAGGAACCTATAGTAGATTCAGGTGATGATATAACTGCCGATAGATTGAAGAACGCTGCGGCTACAAAGAAACTAGCTATATTTGATGCTTTTGAGATACTCACTCGCATAGAAGAGGAGAAGAGTATGATAAATGATACTGAAAATGCTAAAGAAAAACCTTTTAGAGGTTTTGCGGAAGGGAGATCTAAATGATGTACGAGCAAACATTAGTAAAAAAGCTGAACGATTATATTAAGCCATCAGTTATAAAAAAGAATAACAGACACAAGAGGTGGGATTATGGTTACAATGCTGATCACGATATAGTTATAATAAGTAAAGATGGTACTTTAGGTGAAGTAATACAAATACAAAACCTAGTTATAGGTTTGCCATCTGAGCCTGAGAAAGTTTATAAGCGTTCAAACAAGAAGGCAGAGCAGAAGTGGGAAAAGTTAAACTATCCTAAAGAGCTATTAAAAATAAAAAGCGTGTTTGACTGGGAGAAATATCCTAACGCGTTTAAAGAGAAATGGTATGACTATATTGATGAAGAGTTTAAAAGACGTGAGGAAGGTTTTTGGTTCAAAAACAATGGTGTTGCTAATTATATTACTGGCACTCACTATATGTTCTTGCAGTGGTCCAAGATTGATGTTGGGGCAGCAGACTATAGGGAATCAAACAGACTATTCTTTATATTCTGGGAAGCTTGTAAATCAGATGTTCGTTGTTACGGAATGTGCTATCTTAAGAACAGACGGTCAGGGTTTTCTTTCATGGCCTCAGGCGAAACGGTTAATCAAGCTACAATATCAACAGACTCCAGATTCGGCATTTTATCAAAGTCTGGTCAGGATGCAAAAAAGATGTTTACAGATAAGGTCGTACCCATCTCAGTTAACTATCCGTTCTTCTTCAAACCAATCCAGGACGGTATGGACAGGCCAAAGACGGAGCTTGCGTACAGGGTCCCGGCCTCCAAACTTACGCGAAAAAAACTTGACGAAGGTATCGCCTCCGAAGAAAGACAAGGGCTCGATACGACGATCGACTGGAAAAACACCGGGGACAACTCGTACGACGGGGAAAAATTAAAACTATTAGTCCACGATGAAAGTGGTAAGTGGGAAAGACCTGATAATATACTAAACAATTGGAGGGTTACTAAAACTTGTTTACGTTTAGGTAAAAGAATAGTAGGAAAGTGTATGATGGGTAGTACATCGAATGCTTTAGAGAAAGGTGGTTCTAATTTTAAAAAATTATATTATGCTTCAGACGTCAGGGAGAGAAACCGCAACGGACAGACTAGCTCAGGATTATATAGTTTGTTCATACCTATGGAATGGAATTACGAAGGATTCATCGATGCTTATGGAGTACCTGTATTCGATACGCCAAGTAAAGAAACTGTCGATCCAAGCGGTGAATTAATAACCACAGGAGTAATAGAACATTGGGAAAATGAAGTAGATGGTTTAAAAAGTGATCAAGACGGTTTAAACGAATACTACCGTCAGTTTCCAAGAACAGAAAAACATGCTTTTAGAGATGAAGCAAAATTATCTCTATACAACCTAACTAAGATATATGAACAGATAGATTTCAATGAAGAGGTTAGAAACAAGAGCTTAGTAACAAGAGGTAGTTTCCAATGGAGGGGCGATGTTAAAGACACTATGGTTGAATTTAAACCAAACAATAATGGTAGATTTTACGTGTCTTGGATTCCATCTATGAACTTGCAAAACAATGTTATTATAAAAAATGGTCTTAAATATCCTGGTAACGAGCATATAGGCGCTTTTGGGTGTGATAGCTACGATATATCAGGAACAGTAGATAAAAGAGGATCTAATGGGTCTTTGCATGGTTTAACTAAGTTTAATATGGATAATGCTCCATCTAACATGTTTTTTTTAGAGTATATAGCTAGACCGCAAACAGCTGAGATATTTTTTGAAGATGTTTTAATGGCATTACATTTCTATGGTATGCCAATACTAGCAGAGAATAATAAACCTAGATTACTATATTATTTAAGAAGAAGAGGTTATAGAAACTTCTCTATAAATAGACCTGATAAAGCATATAACAAATTATCTGTAACTGAAAAAGAAATTGGTGGAATACCAAACTCTAGTGAAGATATTAAACAAGCCCATGCAGCTTCTATAGAAACATACATAGAAGATCATGTTGGTTATACTGGAGAAGGTTATGGACAAATGTACTTTCAAAGAACACTTGAAGACTGGGCAAGATTTAATATAAATAATAGAACAAAGCATGATGCTACGATAAGTTCTGGACTTGCTGCTATGGCTTGTAATAAAAATAAGTATTCACCAGTATACATAACACAAAAGAAAAAAGTGCAATTATCTTTTAATCGATATGACAACAACGGAAGTATTTCAAAAATAATAAAATAAATGATTTATACTAACACAAACAGTTCTTTCCCTAGTCAGGTAGTACCAGACGCAGAAAAGCAAACCTTAGAATATGGTTACGCTGTAGGTAGAGCTATTGAAAATGAATGGTTCAAGGGTGATAGAGGTACTAATATTGGTGGTAGATTCGCAAGCAATTGGCAATACTTTCACAAATTAAGATTATACGCCAGAGGAGAACAATCCGTGCAAAAGTATAAAGATGAATTATCTATAAACGGTGATTTAAGCTATTTAAATCTAGACTGGAAACCTGTAGCTGTACTGTCTAAGTTTGTTGACATTGTTGTTAATGGGATGACAGATAAGGGATACGAAATAAAGTCGTTTGCTTCAGATCCTTTCGCTGTAAAAGAAAGAACACAACACGCCTCTGATTTAGCTGAAGATGCTTTTTCACAAAACTTAATACAAGAAGCACAGCAAAATTTTGGAATTGACTTAAGTAGAACTAATGTACCTAAAGATCAATTACCTAAAAGTAAGGAGGAACTTGAGTTACATATGCAACTAACATATAAGCAGGCTATAGAAATAGCTGAAGAAGAGCTTATAAACAATGTGTTAGATTATAATAAGTATGAAGAGGTAAAGAAAAGAGTAGCATACGATTTAGTAGTATTAGGTGTTGGAGCAAGTAAAACTGATTTTAATTTAGCTAATGGAGTTACTGTTGATTATGTAGATCCAGTTAACTTGGTTTACTCATACACTGAAGACCCTAACTTTGAGGATATATATTATGTAGGTGAAGTAAAAAGTGTTTCGTTGGAGGAAGTTAAAAAACAATTTCCAGACTTAACAGATGAGGATCTTATAGAGATACAAAGATTTCCAGGTGACTCTAGCTATAATAGAAGTTTCAATGGCCAAGACGGTAACTACGATAACGTACAAGTACTTTATTTTGAATACAAGACATATAGTAATCAAGTATTTAAAATAAAACAAACAGATCAAGGTTTAGAAAAAGCTTTAGAAAAAGACGATACTTTTGATCCACCCGAAAGTGATAACTTTAATAGAGTTAGTAGATCTATAGAGGTATTATATAGTGGTGCTAAGATATTAGGCTATGAAAAAATGCTAAAATGGGAGTTAGCAGAAAATATGACTAGACCTTTTAGTGATCAGACTAGAGTTAATATGAACTACACTATATCTGCTCCTAGGATGTATAAAGGTAGAGTTGAAAGTATAGTCAGTAAGACTATTGGTTTTGCTGATATGATACAATTAACTCATTTGAAGATACAACAGGTATTAGCGCGTATGGTGCCAGACGGTGTCTTTGTGGATGTAGATGGATTAGCTGAGGTTGATTTGGGTAACGGAACAAACTATAATCCGCAAGAAGCTCTTAATATGTACTTCCAAACTGGTAGTATTGTTGGTAGATCATTAACACAAGATGGTGATCCTAACAGAGCTAAAGTGCCTATACAAGAACTACAAACATCGTCAGGTATGAGCAAGATACAAGCGCTTATACAAACTTATCAGTATTACTTACAAATGATAAGAGATGTCACAGGGCTTAATGAAGCTAGAGATGGTAGTCAACCAGCAAAAGACTCTTTAGTTGGTTTACAAAAACTAGCAGCAGCCGCATCAAACACAGCTACTAAACACATACTTCAATCATTAATGTATATCACTGTTAGGATATGTGAGAATATAAGTCTAAGAGCGGCTGATATGTTGAACTTCCCTTTAACTAAAAACGCTTTAATGAACTCTATAAGTAGTTTTAATGTAAACACTTTAGAGCAAGTGGAAAAACTAAACATGCACGAGTTTGGTATATTCTTGGATTTAGAGCCTGATGAAGAAGAAAAACAAATACTAGAAAGAAATATACAGATAGCATTACAGTCTGGAGGTATTGACCTTGAAGATGTTATAGATTTAAGACAAATATCTAATATTAAGTTAGCTAACCAAATGCTTAAAATAAAACGTAAGCAGAAAATGGAGGCTGATAGAAAAGCTCAAATGGAGAATATACAGGCTCAAGCTCAAGCAAATGCTCAGGGTGCTGAAAAAGCTGCTATGGCTGAGGTTCAAAAGCAACAAGCATTAGCTCAGACGACTCTTCAGATAGAACAAGGTAAATCTCAATTCGAGATGCAACGCATGCAAGCTGAGGCTCAAATTAAAAAAGAGCTTATGGCTGAAGAATTTAATTACAATATTCAGTTAGCTAAAGCAAGGGCTGATGCTGAAAAAGGAAAAGAAAAAGATATAGAAGATCGTAAAGACGAAAGAACTAGAATACAAGCTACACAACAATCAGAGCTTATAGCACAACGTCAGAACGATGAACTACCCAAGAATTTTGAGTCTTCAGGTTTTGACTCACTAGGTGGTTTCGGATTAGAACAATTCGACCCTAGATAAAAAAACTTTATTAATTTTATATTATTATATTATGTCAGAACAAACAGTAAAACAAGAGGGTGAATTTAAATTAAAAAAAAGAAAGACACCTAAAAAATTAGCTACACCAGATAACAATGTTACTAAGGTTAGCATGAAAGAACCTTTGATTGAGACAGAGCCAGAGGTTACAAAAGTGGTAATAAAAGAAGAAGAAGCGCCTGTAGTTGAAGAAACAGTGGTTACTAGTGAAGAGTCAAACTCGCCTATACAGCTAGTCGAAGAAGTTGAAGAAGAGGTTAAAGAAGTAGAGGCTGAATATAAAGAAGCTATTAGAGATGAAAAAGTAATTGGTAAACCTTTACCAGAAAACATCGAAAAGCTAGTTTCTTTTATGGAGGAGACTGGTGGTAACATAAATGACTATGTCAGGCTTAACGCTGATTACTCTAATGTAGATAACGAAACATTATTAAAAGAATATTATAAACAAACGAAACCTTATTTAGAAGGTGACGATATAAGTCTAATGTTAGAAGATTTTTCATATGATGAAGATATCGATGAGCAAAGAGACATACGCAAGAAGAAACTTGCATTTAAAGAAGAAGTTGCAAAAGCTAGAAACTTTTTAGAGGAAACTAAGAGTAAATATTACGATGAGATCAAGTTGAGACCAGGCGTAACTCAAGACCAACAAAAAGCAACTGACTTTTTTAACCGATATAACGAAGAGCAGAAAGCTGGTAAAGCAAAACACTCGGAATTTTTAAAACGTACTAATGAATTACTAACCGACGATTTCAAAGGTTTTGATTTCAATGTTGGTGAAAGTAAATTTAGGTACAGCGTGAAAAATCCACAAAAGGTAGCAGAAGCACAATCTGATATCTCTAACTTCATTGGGACGTTCCTAAATGACAAAGGAGAGGTTAAAGATACTAAAGGTTACCACAAAGCTTTATATGCTGCTAGAAACGCTGATACTATAGCACAACATTTTTATGAGCAAGGCAAAGCTGATGCTGTTAGAGATGTTATGGTCAAATCAAAAAACATTTCAACTGAACCTAGAAAAACTAGTAGTGGTGACGTGTTTATTAATGGTTTAAAAGTTAGAGCTATTTCAGGTGCTGATTCTTCAAAATTAAAAGTAAAAACTAGAAAATTTAACTAACAAAATTAAACAAAAATGAGTTTAAGTCCAACATTTGGTTCATTGAAACCATCTCAAAAACAAGAAATTTTAGATAGCAATTATCTAAAGTTTAACGACGGAGGTGCAGGTAATACTGATACTTTCGCACAACAATACTTACCAGAAATCTACGAACAAGAAGTAGAGCGTTACGGAAACAGAACTTTATCTGGATTCTTAAGAATGGTAGGTGCTGAAATGCCAATGACTTCTGATCAAGTAATTTGGTCTGAGCAAAATAGATTACATATCTCTTACGAAGGATGTACTAGTGGTGTAGCAGGAACAACAAGTACAATTACTATCCCAGTTGCTTTAAACCCAGCTGATCCTAAAGATTACGTTGCAAACGTTGTATCTCCTGGAGCTACTATCGTTGCTATGGATTCAACAGGTTTTGAAATCAAAGCTGTTGTAATTTCATCTAACTTAACAACTGGAGCTTTAGTTGTAAGTCCTTACTCTGCTGCAACCATCGCTGGTTTAGCTGCTACAGGTGTAAAGATTTTTGTATTTGGATCTGAATATGGAAAAGGTTCATCTACACCTAACTCTACTGTAAGCGCAGGAGCTGCTGACGGATATGTATCTGTAGATCCTTCTTTCACTCAATTTTCTAACTCACCAATCATCATCAGAAATAAATACGTTGTAAACGGATCTGATATGGCTCAAATCGGTTGGGTAGAAGTTGCTACTGAAGACGGAACATCTGGATATTTATGGTACTTAAAAGCTGAGTCTGAAACTAGACTACGTTTTGAAGACTACCTAGAAATGTCTGTAGTAGAAGGAGAAAAAGCTACAGGGGCTGGTGCTGGATCAGCTGCTGCTGCTGGGTATAAAGGTACTCAAGGTTTATTCGCTGCTATCGAAGATAGAGGTAACGTAAACGTAGGGTTTACTGCTTCTGCAGGTCTTGATACTTTCGATGATATCTTGAAAAATTTAGATACTCAAGGAGCTATTGAAGAAAACATGTTATTCTTACAAAGACAAACGTCTTTAGATTTTGACGATATGTTAGCTGCAATCTCTGGAGGTGCTCAAGGTGGTACTGCTTACGGATTATTTGAAAACTCTGAAGAAATGGCATTGAACTTAGGTTTCTCTGGATTCAGAAGAGGTTCTTATGACTTCTATAAGACTGACTGGAAATACTTAAACGATGCTTCTACTCGTGGAGCTATGACTGGAACTTCTTCTATCGAAGGTGTATTAGTACCAGCTGGAACTTCTACGGTTTATGATCAAGTATTAGGTACAAACATCAGACGTCCTTTCTTACACGTAAGATATAGAGCTTCTCAAGCAAATGACAGAAGAATGAAGCAATGGGTAACTGGTTCTGCCGGTGGAGCTTCTACATCTGATCTAGATGCTATGGAAGTAAACTTCTTATCTGAAAGATGTTTATGTGTACAAGGTGCTAACAACTTTGTATTATTCAAAGGTGTGTAATCACTAAATAACAAATGTAATTCTTACCCTCGTTGAACTAACGGGGGTAATTATTACCCTTATAAACTATTTAATTATATTATATTATGGCTGCAAAAAAAGCACCAGCAAAGAAAGTTGAGGTTGCTCCTCAACAAGAAGTAGTAGCAAAAGCTCCTACAAAAACACAACCAGCTAAACCAAGTTGGGAAATAAAAGATAGAACATACGTATTAAATTCTAATAAATCACCAATAACATTTACAATACCTAGTAAACACACGTCAAAACACGCTTTACTACACTTTGATAAAAACACTGGTGAACAAAAAGAAATAAGATATGCAACAAACCAATCTTCTCCGTTCGTAAAAGAGCAACAAGGTGAAGCTACTTTAGGTCACATTATATTTAAAGATGGTGCGTTATTTGTTCCAAAAGAAAAACAAAATCTTCAAAAAGTATTATCTTTGTATCACCCTTTGAAAAATAGATTATACAAAGAACTTGATCAAGTTGAGATAGCAGAAGATGAACTAGATATATTAGAACTCCAAATTGATGCTTTAAATGCCGCAAGAGGTATGGATATAGACCATGCTGAAGCAATATTGAGAGTTGAGTTAGGATCTAAGGTGTCTAAGATGAGTTCTAAAGAGCTAAAAAGAGATTTACTATTGTTTGCTAAGATGAGTCCAGGTTTGTTCTTAGATTTAGCTAATGATGAAAATGTACAATTAAGGAATTTTGCAATACAAGCCACTGAGGCTAATATCATAAACTTGTCAGATGACCAGAGATACTTTACTTGGGCTAGTAACGGAAGAAAATTAATGGAAGTTCCTTTCGATGAAAATCCTTATTCAGCATTTGCATACTTCTTAAAAACAGATGAAGGTGTTGAAATATACAAATCTATAGATAAAAAGATTAATTAACAGGTAATAATATATAGGGGCGGGTAAAACCGCTCCATATATTTAAATATAAAATAATGGCAATAAACGTAAATACTGTATATCAAACCGTTTTGTTGATACTAAATAAAGAGCAGCGTGGATATATGACACCTGTAGAGTATAACAGAATAGCTACACAATCACAACTTGACATATTTGATCAATACTTTGATGATTTAAACCAACAGTTACGAGTGCCACAAGTCGATCTAGATTACTCAGATAGACAGTTAAACATAGATGAGAAAATATCTCCGTTTAAAACATTTGGAAGCTGCACTTATAATGCTGGAACTTGGCAGTTGCCAACTACGGATGCTTACTTAAACACAATACTCTATGATGGTCAAGAGCCTGGCGCTAGCCAAGTCTCTTTCTACAAATTAGGTACTGTAACATATAATCCTTCTATTGGATTACCAGTAGAGCTACAGAGATTACCACGTAGTGAATTTTACAATATAGAAAAATCACCACTAACAGCATCAACAAAAGACTTTCCTACGTATTTATACGAGAATAAAAAACTATACGTTAGGCCAACTAGCATAAATCAAGCTGGTAATATAACTGTAGACTTTTTAAGAAAACCACTTAACGTAAGGTGGGGTTATTATTCTGGAAGCGTAGGTCAGTATATATACGACCCAACTATTTATAATCCAAGTCTTTTAAACAAAGGAGGGTCTTTAACTAGCAGTATAACTACACCTTTAGCTAGTGGAACAGCAGGAACTTACACGCCAACTTTTACAGGAGGATCTGGTAATGGTTTAACTTTAAGTGCTGTAGTTACAGATGCAACTACCGTCTCTGTCAATATAGTATCACCTGGTACTGGATATGCTATTGGTGATGTTATTACTATAAACAATGGTCAACTTGGTAGCGGATCTCAAAAACCAGTTATAACTTTAAAAGCATCAGACTTTAACGGTGGTAGTACTTATGGTTCTACAAATTTTGAACTTCAAGAATCAGAACAAACTAGACTTATACTTAAAATATTATTGTATGCAGGTATAATAATAAGAGATCCCCAGATAGTGCAAGCAGCCGCTAGCGAAGTACAACAAAACGAAATAAATCAAAAAAGCTAATAAGATATGCCTTTACCAAATGGTGGTTTAATAACCGAAAACAATAGACAATACTACGAGGGTGCACAAGGTTTCACGGGAAAAGCTTCTGGTGATTTAACTGGACAGAGTTTTACCACCACTTTCGATACTAATCTAGTATTTTACTCTACTGTAACGACCGACCCACAATACGCTTTAAACAATTTTAAGGTTTATGTAAGCCCAACCGGTGTTGGTGGTAGTTTTACAGAGGTTACAGCTTACACTGTGTCGAATAACACCGTGACTATAACTGGAGCTATAGCAGCGAGCGCAACTGTAGTTGTTCAGTTAAAAAGACTAGATGGTGGAGTATATGGTAATACAGCTTCCGAAAAAGCTTATGGAAATACCACCGAAGATAACTACGGGTCTTATGGTTACATTAAGTTAAATGACATAATAAATAACTTTATAGTCGCATATATTGGTAACGGTAAATTAATACCTAGCTGTAAGAGAACAGATATTATATTTCACGCTAAACGCGCAATGCAAGAGTTTAGTTATGATACGCTTAAAAGCATAAACTCTCAAGAATTAACAATACCTAATAACCTTAGTGTTATAATGCCTCAAGACTACGTTAACTATGTTAGCATGTCTTGGTACGATAGTCAAGGTATTGCTCACAAAATATACCCAACAAAACTAACAACAAACCCCTATCAAACACCCGTACAGGATAGTGAAGGCCAACCTACTCAAGATGCTAACAGTAACAACATTGAAAGTACTTCGGTGGTTGAGGAAAGATGGAAAAGTAACTTTTACAAAAATGACCAATCAGCTGACATTGACAACGCTTTAGCTAACGGTCTTTACGGTAACGGAGTTGGTTATGGTTATGGAGGAGTTTACGGTTTAGATCCTCAATACGCAAACGCTAATGGTTGGTTCACTATAAATGATAGAGAAGGTAAATTTTCTTTTTCATCTAACTTAGTTGATAAATTAATAGTTTTAGAATATATATCTGATGGTTTGTCTTCTAGCTTAGACACTAGAATACCTAAAATGATTGAAGAAGCTATGTATGCTTATATTTCACATGCTATAATTTCTACTAGAATAAATCAACCAGAGTATATTGTACAAAGACTTAAGAAAGAAAAGTCTGCAAAACTTAGAAACGCAAAGATAAGATTATCTAACATAAAGCTTGATGAAATAGTTCAAACTATGAGAGGTAAATCTAAATGGTTAAAACACTAGAATTAAATGGCTGAAGTTAAAAATGCTTTCATAAAATCCAAGATGAATAAAGACTTGGATTCTAGACTTATACCTAATGGAGAGTATAGAGATGCTAAGAATATACAAGTTAGTAGATCTCAAGGTGAAGATGTAGGAGCTTTAGAGAATATACTTGGTAATGCTGTTACTGTAAATGGTGATTTCGCAACAGACGCTTCGGCTCCTAATATAGAGTGTATAGGCTACGTTGTTGACGAGTCTAGTAGTTTTATTTATTTATTTTTTACTGATTATACAGATCCTTACGCAGGTGATGTGTCTAGTTATAGCACTACAGCTAAGAACTTTATATACGCCTACAATATACTTACTGGTGAACGAACAAAGCTTTTACAAGGTGCTTTTTTAAATTTCTCCACAAATAAACCTATTATAGGTGTTAATTTACTAGAGAACCTTTTGTTTTGGACAGACGATAGAAATCAACCTAGAAAAATAAATACAAGTATAGCTATAAGCAACGGTATATCATACTACAATAGTGAAGATAAAATATCTGTTGCTAAATACAACCCATATAAATCACCTAATGTTATAAAAGAAATTAGTACTGGAGTTTACGAAACTACTATGTACAATGTTTCTAATGAATTTTTACCACCTCAATCTACAGCTTTTGTTAACGGTGTGGTAAGTAATACAGCTACTTTTAATATTGACAATAGAAAAGGAACAATTAACGTTGGTTTTTTTGTAACAGGTGAAGGTGTGGTAGCTAATACCACTGTTGTTAATTACAATACCACGTCTAACTCGTTACAAGTTAGCTCTAACCAAACACTTGATGATAATACTAAATTAAGTTTCTCTCAACTAAACCCATACTACAACGCTAGTTTTTCAGGAGATCCACAGTATTTAGAAGATAAATTTGTTAGGTTTAGCTATAGATTTAAGTTCATAGACGGTGAATACTCTATAATAGCGCCATTTACTCAAGCAGCTTTTATACCTAAACAAGACGGTTATTTTTTAAATGGAGATGAAGACCAGACTGTTGCAAGTACAATTGTTGAATTTATGGAGAATAAGGTGGATAAAATAGACTTACAAATACCACTACCATCAACTTCTAACAATTTAGAGAGTGATTACTTAATAACAGATATAGACATCATATATAAAGAGTCTGATTCTAACACTGTACAAGTTGTAGAAACTATACCAGTCTCTAGCATAAGTGGAAGTTCATCAACTTATATTTACACCTACACTTCTCAAAAACCCTACAAAACACTACCTTCAGATGAAATAATAAGAGTTTACGATAAAATACCTGTTAAGGCGCTTGGTCAAGAAATAATTAGCAATAGAGTTGTATACAGCAACTTTCAAAATAAACATACTCCACCTAACTTTATAGACTATCAAGTTTCTGTTGGTGATAAGCTATCTACCTCTGTAGCCGGCTCTGCTAAGTCTACAGTAGAATATCCAAACCATAACGTAAAAGAAAATAGAAATTATCAAGTTGGCGTGGTATTAGCAGATAAGTTTGGTAGACAGTCTACGGTTATACTTTCAAACAATACAAGTAACTTAAGCTCTGGTTTTGGATCTGATACAGTATATCTACCTTATAATTCTACTAATAACTCTATAACTTTTCTTGGTAATTCTATAAAAACAAAGTTTAATGCAGTGTTTAGTGGTGTTGGTTTTGATAAAAATGAAATAAACGGTATACCTGGTCTCTACAACGGTAATGCAGCTAGCCCAGACTATAATCCACTTGGTTGGTATTCTTACAAAATAGTTATAAAACAAAACGAGCAAGAGTATTACAATGTGTATGCTCCTAGTGCTATGAAAGGAACGCCTTATTATACAGGCTCTATTTCAGCTATTAATCCAAGTGGGCAAAATGCGTCGTTTATAACACTTATAAATGACAATATAAATAAAGTACCTAGAGATTTAACTGAGGTAGGACCTCAAGATAAGCAGTTTAGAAGTTCTGCTGTGCTTTTTGGTAGAGTAGATTTAGCAGACCCTACATTTAACCCAGGAACATATCCAGGAAAAAATGCACAATACTTTCCAGGTAGAAGATCTTTTACAACAAACACTATAGAGAATTTGTTTGATCTATTTGATGTTGCAGATTTTAACGCTACAGGTACAGCACCTCCAATTACAGATAGCAATAACCCTTATTATTCTTTTTTTAGATCAGAGTCAAATCCTTTTATAGCGGAGCTAATAACATCTCAAGACGCTGATGATCAGTTTGGTGCTATAAACAGTGGCTACACAAGTAGCTTGGTTTACACTAAGTATGACAATTTATCTATACTAGAAACAAAGCCAGTAACTTCTAGGCTAGATATATACTGGGAGACTTCAACTTCTGGATTAGTATCTGAGTTAAATGAAGCTATAAACCAAGGCAGTACTCAAGCAGCTCTTATATCTGGCTGGGATTATGATCATACAGAAGCGTCGTCTCCTGGTGATTTCATAAGCGGGTCTAGTTTTGCGTTTCAAGATATTTTAGGTGGTAGTATTTCAAGTATATACAGCGTTACAATGAGTGTAACTAACGGTGCTAACGAAGATGTTACCTCAAGATTTAGCTTAATTAGAAATGGCTCATCAACTAACAACTCTTTCAAAGTGCAAATAGCAAGTGGTGAGTATTTCTACTATGACACTAATAATCTTAAGAATATTTTTAATTTTGTTTTTTCAGTTACTATAAGCAATGGAGATCCTGCGAGTAATGTTTCTAAACTTAATCAATCATTAACAAATATAGTTCCTATTATAAGCAACAACAACAGTGATACCATAATGCTATCCAAAGGCGCTAGAGACGTACCTTTAGTGGGTGGTACACCTACCGGTAAAGCAACAGGAGTAAATGGTTCAAATCCAGCTGGTGGTAAATCAACAGATAATTTAATATTTTCTATAAGTGCACAGTCTGGTGCTGGTAGTTTTGAGATAGACACAACAGATGGTATATCAGTTATAAATACCAATGGTACATCTGTAGGTGATGGAACTTTTCAGCTAAAGCTAGAGGATGGTGGTAGCCCATCAAACTTAAGTGTTACAAAAACATTTAGTGTTAATTTTGAAGAAGTAAATGATCCTGAACCTTTTTAGTAATTTATCTAATCAACAAGTAATTATAAAACAATGGCGGCAGTAATAGAAGTTAAGTTTTTTAACTCTTTTATTTTAAAGAAGACTCAGAACAATAGTAATGTTCCTGTTTGGAATGGATCCACTGGTGTGCCTAGCGGTGTAGCTGGTAGTTACCCTGTTTTATCATCAAGCACGGTTAATCAAAATTATAGCTACTATATTGAGGAGGCAAGAATTAGAGGAGGTTACAACAATACAAACGTGTCTTACGGTGTTAGAGCTTATTTAGTTGAAGACGAGCCTAACTCATCAACTAGATCTAACTCAATGATATACTCGGGTATATTTAACTCTAGAACAGGTGTAAACGATACTAACGTATTTAGTGTTGGTAAAGATATAACTAAATCTGTAGATCCAGCTAATGGTAGTATACAAAAGCTTTATGCTGAAGATACTAACTTAATTGTATTTCAAGAAAATAAAGTTAGTAGAGCACTAATAGATAAAGACGCTATATACTCCGCTGAAGGAGGTGGTAGTGTTACTTCATCTAACTTAGTTATAGGTCAAATAGTACCTTACGCAGGAAACTTCGGTATAAGTAAAAACCCAGAAAGCTTTGCTGTATATGGTTATAGAAAATACTTTACAGATAAAAATAGAAATGCTGTTTTAAGACTATCAAGAGATGGTATAACTGAAATATCTAACTATGGTATGGTTGATTATTTTAGAGATGAATTATCAACTTTAGATAATATATCTATACCTGGTAAAGCTGTTGGAGCTTGGGATATTCATAATAAGCAGTATGTTTTAAGCTTACAAAAAACAAGTAGTTATAATACATTGTCTTTTGATGAAGCTGTACTTGGTTGGACTAGTTTTTTCGACTATAATCCAGAACAAGTTTTTAGCTTAGGTAGTAACTACTATTCAGTTAAAAGCGGTAAATTATGGCAACACTATTCACCAACAGCACTTAGAAATAACTTATACGGATTTCAATACGATTCATCTATAGAGTTCGTGTTTAATCCAAACCCTAGTACATCAAAAGTATTTAAAACTGTGAACTACGAAGGCTCTAATGGCTGGGAAGTTTCAAGCTTTAATGCGGCTAGAAGTTTTGAGTCAAATGACACGTCTAAACCTGTACTAAGTTTTGACGATGGTGCTTATATAGATCCAACTTATGGAGTAAAAGTACATGCTGGGTTTGATAAAAAAGAAGGTAAGTATTACGCTAATCTAGTTAACTCTAGTCCAGCTACTACTGGAGAAGTTGTATTTGGTGCTAGTATGACTGGTGTTAAGGGTTATTATTCAACAGTTACAATAAAATCAGATAGTGACAACAGAAGTTTGCCACTTGAATTATTCGCAGTGTCATCAGATTATGTGACATCTGCTTATTAAATACAATTAAATGCAATTAAATATTAGAAAATTAAAAGAGAGCGACTGGGAAACCTTATGTTCTTGGTGGGATGAATGGCCTGAGTGGCAAAATCCACCTAGAGATTTTTTACCTGACAATGGTAAAGGAGGTTTGATGGTTGAAAAAGACGTGCCTATTGTGGCAGGTTTCATATATTACACTAACTCTAAAGGAGCTTTATTAGAATGGGTTGTGTCTAATCCAGATTATAAGGAGGCTGACAGAAAACAAGCTATAGCGCTTTTAATAAATGCAGCCGAAGAGGTTTGTAAAAGTAATGGTGTAAAGTACATGTTCTCTATAGGTAGAAACAAATCATTAATTAAAACACATGAGGAGCTTGGGTGGAAAGTAGACCCTAGTCATTCTCATGAAATAGTAAAATTCTTTTAATATGGCAGTATTTTCAGCAATCGGCGGTGCAGTGGCATCAGGAGCAGCTAAAAAAGCAGCAAGAAGAGCTAGAAGCGATAAAGCTGCTGCGGAGGCTGAGTTACAGTCTGTAAAAAACTCTAGACAAGAAATAACAAACCCTTTTGCATCAACACAAGATCTTAGTAGTTTAGCTTCTGATTTGAGTGGTCAATTATCAAATCCCTTTGATGACTTAGGTGTAGCTACAAAAGCGGCCGAAATACAAATAGAGCAAGCTGATATATCTCTAGCTAATACCTTAGATACGTTAAGAGCTACAGGAGCAAGTGCTGGAGGTGCAACTGCTTTGGCACAGGCGGCTTTGCAAAGTAAAAAAGGTGTTGCGGCTAGTATAGAGCAACAAGAAGCTCAAAACGAAAAGCTGAAAGCTCAAGGAAAGCAAAACTTAATGAACGCTAAAATGGCTGAACAACAACGTATGCAAAGCGTAGCTATATCAGAAGGTCAAAGAGTGCAAGCAGCAGAAGCAGCTGGTCAACAGTTTATGTTTCAAGCCGAAGAAAGTAGAACTAATATGGATCTTGATAGAGCAGCTAGTCAAGTATCACAAGCACAAGCTCAAGAGGCTTCGGCTAATCAAGCTAAAGCATCTGCGTGGAGTAACGCGTTAAGTTCAATAGGCGGTAACATAACATCCGCTGCTGTTGGAGGTGCTTTTGGAGAAATAGGTGGTTAATAAAAAAAAATAAAACATGAGTTACAGAAACCCACAAATAATAATAGATAGATCGGCTGAGGTATGGGCTCAAGGTGTTGCTAAAATAGGTGACGTAATGAATAAGGGCATAGAAGCTTATTTTGCAGCTAAGAAAAAAGGTGAAGAGGTTCAGAAAAAGAAAGATGAAGCTATAAACACCACCATGATACAGGGTGATTTAAAGCAAAGTGCTCTTAGAAACAAAATGTCTAAAACAATAAAAGACGTTACGCTTCAACAAAAGTTTACTGAAAGAGCAAAACTACTAGCCGATGGCGACGGTGGTGGTGATAAAGGAGCAATATGGTATAATACTCAATTAACATTGAATCCACCCAAAGATAAGGTCATTTTAAAAGAGTATAAAGATAAAGTAAAGGCTTATCAAAGTTATATGTCTAATAGTGCTCAAGAGATAGGTTATGTGACATCAGCTCTTGAGATGACAAAAGATAAAAGTGCTCAACAGCTGGTTGATAATTATGCTGTCGCAGGTGATAGTAATATAAACGAGCTACAGAACTTAATGGCTATGAGGGCTTTAGAAAATAAAGCTTTAGAAGGTTTTAGTTATGAAAAAGATCTAGTATATAATGAAGATGGTACTAATAGTTTAAAGGTTGTAGGTTACTTAGACAAAGATAGTAAGACATACAATGCTTGGAAAAATGCTAACGCTTTTGATGAAGATGAATTAGAGTATGACAAAGATGGTAGAGTTAAAATAACTTGGGAGAGAAACTTAGCTAAATGGGGAGAAGAAGGTCAGTTTGTAAACGAAATATCTCCAGCTATAGATATTAACTCGGTGATGGAAAACTCAGGTTTAATAAATAAAAACGGCACTGCTAACGAAAGTCTATACGTTACTCCTACATTACAGCAAACATTAAGTAATCAAGACGGTACAAAGTCTTTAACCACTGAGAGAGTTTTAGATTATAACAAGCTATTTAATAACTCAGCGTTTAAGTCAGAAATAAAGAGTAAAGCTGCTGGTTTAGATGCTAGATCAGAAAAAGATCAAATTGATTTTGTAAGAAACAGATTTGGTTGGGGAGATATGAAGACTGAAGATTTTTTTAGTAAATCTAGAGAAGATAGACTGGCTTTCTATGAAGGTCAATTAGAAATGGAAGCTGTTAAAAAACTAGGTAACTTTAGAAAAGCAACATCACAAGATGTTAAAACTCTACAAGAAGTTATGCCTGGTATAAAAGAAAATGATCCTATAATATTCAAAGAACTTGGTAGACGAGCTATTAAACCAATAGAAGAAGGTAATAAATCAGAGGCACCTATTATAGCTAAAAACTATATAGACTCTTTTCTTAAAGATCCGGTCAGCTTCTTAGAGGATAGATTTTCTGTAGGAGAAGAAGGTAGTTTTTATAAAGAAATGTCATTTAAAGATGGGTTAATAACAGTTAGACCACCAGATAAAGAGTTTAAAGTTGGAAAAGGAGATGATGCCATTATAGAGTTAGAAGAGCAAGAAGAGAAGTCTTTTCCTATAAATAGTTCACAAGGTAAAAGATTACTTAGAGACTTAATAAAAGGTGAAGTCGGCGGTGATAAAGCTAGTAGAGAAATAATGAGAATTATAGACAAAACTTTTCCAAAAGGCTCTAAAAATAGTTTTACAGAAGGGTTAAAAAACAATACGCCTTTTTCTCCAGAGCAAAGTAAAAAAGATTTTGAAGATTTTGTAAAAAAACAGAGTAGAGATGGTGGTCGTAAAGCTAATCAAGACTTTAACTAATAAAATTAAATAAAATATGCCAGTAAAAAGATATGAAGTTGACGGTAATCCTTATGATGTATCTGATGCTAAAGAACAAGAATTTTTAAGTAAATTCAGCAATGCTGTTTTTATAGGTGTTTTAGATGAAGAAGGTATAGTTGTAGAGCAAGAAATTAAAGACGAGACACAGGATTTTCCAACAAGCGCTGCAGCGGATGCGGATGTAGTGCAGCCAATGACAGCATCACAAGCGGGCGTTACGGAGTCGCTTTCGGAAGATACTTCTTCGGATTCACAAGAAGATAGTGAAGTTACTTTAGAACAATTTAAAACAATGACTGCTGATGAAAAAAAGCAGTTGAGCTACAGCGACAGACAAAGGTTACCTAGAGAACTATATAGAGAAAAACAATCTAAAGACAATATAGATTTCATTGATTTTTCTAGTGAAGATTTTAACAAGTTGGAAAACGAAGAAAAAGTAAAGCTCAAGGAAATAGCAGGAAAAAAAATAATAGAAGATTATAATTCTAAGGGTATTATTGATTTTAAAGTTTCAGATGAAGAATTAGATAATAAAGCAAAGGAGTTATTAAAAGAAAAAAACAAACCTGGTTTAATAAAGAGCTACGCGGCTCAAACGGCTAGAGGTTTTAGTAACTTTGCAAAAGGTACTATAGACTTTTTAGATATGACTAAGTTTTCTATACTGGAAGCTGGCTTAGAGGTTTTTGGAGATGATTACGAGGGAACTGCCGATGATAAAGAGGCTATAATGAGAGTTGTAAAGTCAGGAACTATAGGCCCTATGGGTTCTCCTAGAAGCTTAGACTTTCAAACTTTTACAGAAAAACTAGATCCATACATAAGAAAATACGAAAATCAAAATATAGTAGATGATATAGCTGAAGGTAATTATCTTTTAGCTGGTGAAAGAGCAGTTGGAGCTTCTTTAGAGTCACTTCCTTCTATAGTAGCTGCTGGTTTAGGCTTAGGCGGGCTTATTGTGTTAGGTGGTAGCTCTGCTGGTGGTAAATTTGAAGAAGAGTTTGAAAAAGATCCATCTATAAATACAGGTGTTTTAGTTTCAAATGCTTTAGCAACTGGTGTAATTGAAGCTGGTTTCGAGTTAGCTACAAGAGGCGTGTTAAAAAGAGCAGGTATATTATCTAATCAAGGTAATGCTAAAGCTGCTAAAGACTTAATAAGGGGCGGATCAGAGTCATTAATCAAAGGTCTAGGGATCAACACTGCTAGCGAAGCAGGTTCTGAAGCTTTAACAAGGACCAGTACACTGTTACTAGACGCGGCTATGTTGCCAGGTAGAGATTTTGACCTTGGTAGAGACTGGAAGTTGATTGCTGAAGACGCTATTGTTGGATCTGTATTTGGTATATCAGGAACAGGGGTTGGGGCAGTTAGGAATAGAAATGTTGATGCTGTTCAAGCTGCAGAGTATGTGTTAATGCCTGACCAAGTAAAAAATGTAGTTGAAGAGTCTGGTAAAAAAATATCTGAACTATATAAGGATAAGGCCAGTGCTGAACCTGAAGGAGTGGCTTTAATAGATGAAGCTATAGAGTTAGAGACAGCTAGAATATTAAATATAAAAAAGCAAAACAGCAGAGCGTTAAACGACATGACGCCTAATGAAGTAAGATCTTACGCTAATAACAAAAGTAAAATTAACGAACTAAAATCTACTATAAATAAAAGTGGTCAAAAAGACGTTGTTAAAAAGTTAGCTGAAGACAAGTTAAAAACTCTACAGGAAGTAAACAAAACTTTATTTAAAGAATCTAGTGATAGAAGAGTAGAGAGAAATATACAGTCTGTAGAAAAAATAGCTAAAGGTGTTGAGGGTTTAACGTTTAAACCTTTAGAAAACTCTGAAGCTGTATCTGAATTTATAAAAGAAAATAATATTGATGTAGATAATAAAAAAGCATCAGAAGAGCAAGGTTTTATATATCAAAACCCTGAAACAGGTGCGCAAACAATTATCATAAATAAAGACGTTTCTAAAAAACAAAAAGCAGTCAACATAGCTGGTCATGAATTTTTACATGCTGTACTTTTTAATACAGTAAAAGGTTCACCTGAAACTCAAATAGCTTTAGGAGAATCCTTAAGCAATTACATAAACAACATAGATACTTCTAAAATAAAGAATAGTAATTTTGCTGAAAGATTAAAACAATATAAAGACTCAGATAAAGCTACTCAAAGCGAGGAGGTGCTTACTCTTTTTTCTGACGCTTTAACATCAGGTGATATAAAGTTTAACGAAAATGTATTTACAAAAATAGGAGATGTAATACGTAGAGCTTTACAAAGTATAGGTATTAAAGTTAAGTTTAATGAGGGTAGGGATGTTTACAACTTTGTAAAAGACTACAATAAGAGCGTTGCTAAAGGTAAGTTAACAAAGACTCAAGAAAAAGCAACCGCAGAAGGTATTGAAGGTGAATTAGTAAAACCAAAAGTAAAAACTACTGATGAAACAATAGTAAAAGAAGCTAAATCCGAAGAAGCTTCTCAAGAGGTACAAAGAATATATGATGAACAAGGTGTTGCCGGTGCTTTTGATATACTAGAAAAGTTTAAACCAATAACAAATAAAATCGTAGAGCGTAGAAGAGATGCTCCAAATTTTGATAAACAGTTATTAACTGATGAAATAGAAACAGGTAAGCGTGGTATATTTGATCTTATAAAGGAATATAAGCCAGAATCAGGTGTGCCATTAGCTGCTTATATAAATAAATTTTTACCTGCTAGAGCGATTGAAGCATCGAAAAGAGTGTTAGGTGAAGAGTTTACAGATGATGTTACAGAGGCTAAGGGTGTAGCAGCTGAAGAAGTTGTAGTTGATGCTAAAGACAAACCTGTTAAAAAGATAAGTCCTAAGAAGCTTAAAACATATACTGGTGTTGTAGCAAGTAATTTAGGAGTTAGTGGCTCAGAAGTTTCTAATGTGATTGATAAAGCCATAGAAACTGACTTAAAGACCAAACCAATTAAAACTTTTGGTGAGAGTAGAAACATCGGTACTAACTTAGCTAAAACACTTGGTAAAGCCTTTGGTTTAAATCCAGAAGTATTTACTAAAAAGACTAGAAATATACAGAAAAAAGAACTTGATGGTTTAAGAAACTTAAGACAGTTTCTAGATAATAATGCTGCAAAGGATTTTTCTTTACTACCAGATGCTTATGCTGGTCCTAGTACTATAGAAGGTAAATCAACATTTATACCTAACAATATACTAAACGCTTTATATAGAAAAAACGATAAAGGTAAGTGGGAGAAAGATCCTACTAAGACCGTACAAGACTACAAAGATCTTTTAGGTAAAATAGACGGTAGCGTTTATAGAGCTGCTGAAGCGCAAACCATAAAAGGTTTAGCTGCAATGTCTTTTAGAAACTTAATAGTAGAAAAAGCAGCTGAAACAGCAGAGCCTAAGGCTAGAGTAGATATTAAAGCTGGTGCTAAGTTTAGTAAAGCAAAAGAGTTTAAAAAACTAACTAAAGGATTAAGTGATATACAAGTTGCTCAAGAAGTTTTAGCAATACAGAAAATATCAGAAGAATTAGGTATAGAACCTCGAGATGTATTATTAAATATAAACGATAATATATCTAAATATAAAAAACTTAGAGGTTTACTTAATATAAAAGAGGGTGGTAAAAAAAATATAACTTCAGTTGAAAACTCCGAGAAGTTAAAATCTACGTATAAATTTTTTATTAAAGATCTAATACCAAAAGGAAAAACATTTGACGATTTACCTAAGTCTGTGCAGCAAGCTATTGTTGACTCTGTAGGATTTGGAGATACTAGAATAACTTTAGGTGGAAGACCTTTGACCTATAAAGAAATAACTAATGGAGTAAAAGGTTATAGTAATTTACTTAAAAAAGTTTTTGGAGATGATGTTATTGTAGGTACTGGTTCTGATTACAGTAATAGTAGGGCAGTCTTTGCTCCGAGAAACTGGGGTGGTTTCAGAAGAAAAGTTGAAAACATTGTACTAAAGGAGGGTGTTACACCTAGTGAAGCTAAATTACAGGTTGAAAAACTATTATCAGCCGAAGGAAGCACTGTGGATGAAACTATAAAATCAAATAGAGAACTTTTAAACAGAGGCTATTCATCTTTAGTAAATTTTGTTATCAAAAATAAAAGCAAGGAATCTTTAGGGTTTGTCGCTGATGTTTTAGAGTCTCAAGTTAATAGAGCTACCGGTTTATTTAAAGGGATGGTCCCTATGACAAGTTTTAGTATGAAGCCTGAAAGAGGTGACACTAAAAACCAAAATAAGCTAATGCATAATGAGCATTTAATTGAACTTTTTAACGCTAACAAGGACTTTTTAATTACACTTGATAAGTTTATTAATGGTAAAATATCGGAAAGCGTTTTAAGAAAAACAGTAAAGCAAAACGTTGATAAGTTGCAGCAGGCGGTAATATCAGAAAGAATGAGAGTTCAAAAAGATGCTAGTGGTGCTTCTGTTAGAGATTTTGTAGATCCTATAACATTCTTAGGTAAAGATGCTGTTGACCAAATACCTATAGGTACTTATAAATTAGATATAGGTAAAGATTTTACTGGCATAAATATGGCTGAGTTTATAGCTCAAAACTTAAACTCTAGTCAAATTCAAAAAATAGGTAGTGTTAGTAGAAATAAACTTAGTGCTGAAGGCATTATGGTTAGAAATATACTTGAAAATTATAGAGATTACGTAAAAACAAAAAATACAAACAATAACAAGGCACCTAACAGTTTAAAGTTCTCTAAAGTATCTAACAAAAACACTAATCAAAACATATTAAACAACTTAGGTAATATAGATAAAGCATTGTCTATAGCTAGAAATGCTGATGCTCCAATTAAAAAAATTAGGGTATTTGACTTTGACGATACATTAGCTAGATCAAAAAGTCGAGTTGTGTACGAAATGCCTGATGGTAAGACAGGATTTTTAACAGCTACTGAATTCGCTAACAAAGCCGGTGAAATGGAAGCTAATGGTGCTACATTTGATTTTTCAGAATTTAGTAAAGTTATAGATGGCAAAAAAGGTCCTTTACTTGATATTGCTAAATTTATAAATGATGCAAAAGGCGAGAGAGATGTGTTTGTTTTAACCGCTAGACCTCAAGATGCTGCTGGTCCTATAAAGGAATTTTTAGATAGTATGGGGTTAAATATTCCATTAGAAAACATAACAGGCTTAGGTGATGGCACCGCTCAAGCAAAAGCTAGATGGATGGTGGATAAGGCTGCTGAAGGTTACAATGATTTTTATTTTGCAGATGATGCTACTAAAAACGTTAAAGCCGTTAGAGATGCTTTAAGTGTTTTAGATGTTAAATCTAAAGTACAACAAGCTTACGTTAAATTCAGTAAACCTAGTAAACTAAACAAAGACTTTAACGATATAATAGAAGGTGCTACTGGTATTGCTTCTGAGAAAGTTTACGGAAAAGCTAAAGCTCAAGTAGCTGGAGCTAGTAGAGGTAAAGTATTTAGAGGTATAGCTTATTCTGCTCAAGATTTTGTAGGTTTATTGTACGAGACATTGGGTAAAGGAAAAGAAGGTGATGCTCAAATGGCTTGGTATAAACAAAACTTACTAGACCCTTACGCTAGAGCTATGAATGATTTGTCTTCAGCAAGACTTGCTATGATGAACGATTATAGAGCATTAAAAAAACAATTAGGTATTGTGCCTAAAAATTTACGTAAAAAAATACCTGGAGAGCCCTGGACTAGAGAACAAGCTGTTAGGGTGTATGTTTGGAGTAAGCAAGGTACTGAAGTGCCCGGTATAAGTAAAAATGATCTAAAAGATTTAAATAGTTTTGTAGCAAACAATGCTGAGCTACAGGTATTTGCAGATCAATTAATGGCTATACAAAAAGGCGATATGTATCCAGAACCTGGAGAGAGTTGGGTATCTGGTAGTATATCCACTGATATGTTAAGAGGTTTAAATACTATTAAAAGAGTTAAATACTTAGAGCAATGGCAAGCAAATGTTGATGCAATATTCAGCAAAGAAAATAAAAACAAATTAGAAGCTGCTTATGGTATAAATTATGTTAAAGCCTTAGAGAACAGTTTGCAACGTATGAAGACTGGTAGAAATAGATCTTTCTCTGATGATAGCTTAACCGGTAGATTTACCGATTGGCTGCAGGGTAGTGTTGGTGCTATAATGTTCTTTAATACTAGATCGGCTATACTTCAAACTTTGTCTGCTGTTAACTTCGTTAATTTTACCGACAACAATCCTTATGCTGCAGCTAAAGCTTTTGGTAATCAAAAACAATACTGGAAAGACTTTACTACATTGATGAACTCAGACTTCTTGAAAGAACGTAGATCTGGTTTACGTATAAATGTCAGTGAAGCTGATATAGCAGACATGGCTAAACAGGAAGGACCAAGAGGTGTTATAAACAAACTGTTACAGTTAGGTTTTGCACCTACACAAATAGCGGATAGTTTTGCTATTGCATCTGGAGGAGCTACTTTCTATAGAAACAGGGCTAAAACATATATGAAAGAAGGTATGGATCAAGCTCAAGCGGAGGAAAAAGCTTTTCAAGATTTTAGAGAAAACGCTGAAGAGTCTCAACAGTCTTCTAGACCAGATAAAATATCAGCGCAGCAAGCCGGACCACTAGGTAGATTAATATTAGCTTTTGCTAATACACCTGCTCAGTATGCTAGATTAACAGATAAAGCGATACGTGATCTTAAAAATAGTAGAGGTGATGCTAAAACTAATATAAGTAAAATAATATACTACACAACAGTTCAAAACATTATATTCAATGCTGTGCAGCAAGCTTTATTTGCTATGGCTTTCGGTGATGAAGAACCTGAAGATGAAAAGAAACAAGAAAAGTATGTTAGTATTGCTAACGGTATGGCTGATTCATTACTAAGAGGTACTGGTATTGCGGGATCAGTTATTTCTGTAGGTAAAAACGCTATTATAAGAATAATTAAAGAGTCTAAAAAGAAAAGACCTAAGTATGAAAAGGTTGGATATGAGCTTCTTAAAATTTCACCACCTATATCAGCTAAGATCTCTCGTATAAATCAAGCTGCTAGAGCTTATGAATGGAATAAAAAAGAGATGATGACAAAAGGTTTTAGTTTAGATAACCCAGCTTTTTTAGCTGGTGGTAATGTCGTATCTGCTCTTACAAATATACCTTTAGATAGAGTTGTTAAGAAAATAAACAACGTAGTTAAGGCAACAGAAAGTGATATGGAGCTATGGGAGAGAGTAGCATTATTTGCTGGTTGGCAAGACTGGGAATTAGGTATAAAAGAGGAGGAGAAACCTAAAAAAAGAAAGCTTATAAAAAGAAAACAAACTTTTAAAACAAGAAAATTTAAAACAAGAAAATTTAACTAAGATATTATGA
>Ga0233444_10001403_pt1 | contig 27544 bp, 28 predicted proteins | sample SI_124_October20_6_FD_182792 | JGI IMG/M metagenome (GOLD analysis project Ga0233444, IMG submission 182792) | Seawater microbial communities from Saanich Inlet, British Columbia, Canada - SI_124_October2016_10_MG | ecosystem: Environmental > Aquatic > Marine > Inlet | place: Canada: British... | reverse complement strand
ACAGGTTGAGAAAGGTGAATCTACATTCATCATCGAAGGGCTTGATGGAGCTAGCAATTCTATGCTAACTGGATTTGCAATTATAACATTCATGATGCTTGGTTTACTAGGCTATCTAGTCGTTTCTGGTAAGAAGGATTCGAATGAAGAATACGACGAAAGCGATTACATTTGATTCCCAATGGTTTGAAATGTGTTCGGCCCCCGCGACTGTATGGAGGATGCAGGAGGGCTGCTGACAGACTTCGAGTCTGAGGAAAGTCCCCTCTCCACAGTGCAAGCGGTCGACACAAGTCGAGACACAGAAATGGGTCGGTCAATGGTGCAGAAACGAACGATACGAGGTGTGTACGATGAATCCGGAAGGACGAGATTGCCACGTGGTCGATGAGACGAGCAACCCCGCTGGAGCAAGTCCAAACAGTCCCGCTTATGCGGCACGTTCAGGGACAGGTAGGACGCACAGTTGAATGCAGTCACCGAAAGGGAACAGAAAGGGGCTTACTCCCTGCATTCTCCACTCCTTTCGTTATTCAAGGATTGCATCGACAGCATTCATTTTCTCATCGGTTAAGACTGCGCCCTCTCCAAAGTCAATGAAACTTGATTCCCCCTTAATTCGTCTCCGAATTATATGATCTGCAGTTAGACATGCAGGGAGTAGGAATACGCTAGTCAAGAATGCGAATCCAATTAGAAGCATCATTAGGATGAAGAAATTAACTAATCCCGGGAATGCTACGAAGAATCCCGCACCTAACCCGGCTACGGTAGTCGCAGTAGTTTCAAAGATAGTCATACCTGTCTTTTCTATGGCCTTTGACATTCCAACAGCAGTTTCACCTTCTTCTTGGATCCTATGCATCACGTGAATTGCATCATCAACTCCTATTCCAAAGACAATAGTCCCAATCATTGCTGTAAAGATGTTGACATTGACATCGCCAGAGCTCATCAATAGTGGCTGCCACACAATAATGGCCGCTACAGGGACCATTGTATAGATTCCAAGGCGGAATGACCTGAACACTAAACACAGTACAATCGTGAGTATCAAAAGTGTTAGTAATGTCGTGTAATTTTGAGTATCATGAATTCCTTCGTTGATATCAAGACTGACCGGTAATCCTCCTGTTAAAGGAGATACTCTGATGCCTTGTTCTTCCATTGGATCATCTAGCATTAAATCGATATCGTCCCTAAGCATACTTGCGTTATCAAGATTCATGTATGGTTGTGTAACATAAACTAGGGCCTTACTACCGTCTACATTCGTTAACATCCATTGAACTTCTTTCGAAAGAGTATCGTATGCCACATTTACCATGTCCTTTCGCAATTCTTCTCTTCCATTACCTGGGGGGTTTGAAAGTGCATCGAGTGGCACCCACGCTGCACATTCTAGGCTATTTGATTCCCAGCATTCGTCATGTAAGAGGCCCCATAGATTGCCATTGTATAGCGTGATTCCAGATTCTGGCTCTGCTATAGTTACAGGCACAGCTTCTAGGAATGTGATTAAACTGGTAGTATTGGTATATGCGACTTCTTCTATTCGATTTTCTAAAGCATCCATCGCATCAAGAACCTCCAGTGACCGTATTTTCATATCCTGATCACTAACATGTTCTGATGCATCAAATATGAACAAGGATGTCTGACCGCCAGAGAATGTACTGGAATATTCAACCATCGCTTGCATAGATGGAATGTTGTCTGGAGTCTGGTCAGAACCTGAAATAGGTTTATCCATTTCATCAAGATTAGTTACTCCTGCTAATGTTATTGCTCCAGCGAGTAACAAGAACACTGCGAAGTGTTTAACTGGTAATTTGGAAATTGAGGCCCAATTTATTGGGGACTTTGTTCGTTTGTTGAATTTGAGTAGCCAAATTAGCACAGGAACTAGAATCATTGAGAATACTAGAGTTGCTAAAATTCCTGCAACAAGAGTCATTCCAACTGAACGTATTGGAATGATAGGAACTATGTTTGGTAGTATCAGTACTGAGAACCCAATAATCGTAGTTGCAGCTGAGATAAGAACTGCTACTCCAGTTGTCTTCGACATATCCATTACACATGAACGGTAGAACTCAGGGTCCCAAAGATCAGGAACTTCTAGGGGGACTAACCCCTTACGTCTTCTTCTTTCGTTTTCTTCTACAGCCGCATCAAATCTTTTCCGCCGCACTTCTTCGATACGGTTGACCATATGTAATGCATAGTCCACCCCCAGCCCAATCAGTATTGGGAATGTGGCAATAATCATTGGAGTTAGTGTCATCTCTAGTAGTACTGCTGCTCCAAAAGTTACGGCTAATGCCATGACAATTGGAGTTCCAGATATTATTACAACCTTCCAGGACCTGTGTAGTAGCGTGATGATAAGTACTGTGAAGAATAGTGATAATGGCATCATTCCGAGCAAATCTAGGTATATTTTATCAGAAACGTCTTCTAAGATTTTAGAGAGGCCAGTTTGTGTCATATTCAACTCGTTTATTCGATATTTATCTGGCCTGTTTTCTTCATCAATCACGCTTTCTACATGTGCAAAGAATTCTTTGTAGTCATCCCATTTCCCAGTCTTCTCAATCTGATTAGCTGATATTATTCCAATCAATACAGCGGTGGTATCCCAAATTCCATCACCATTAGTATCCTTAGCAAGGGCGCCCAGCGAACCATTTGATTGGTTGACCATTTCGTCTATTGTATCTTGTTCATCGGGAATGGCATAGAGTCCTCCTCCTCCTCCTGGGAGCTGAGATAATGCTTCGCAATCAATCAGATTCCCGGTTGAACGGTTACCTGTGTGATCACACATTGCGTGATTAAATCGGCCATTACTTGAATTAATTTCTTTAATTATTTGAGATATCGAAATTATCCAAAGCACTCCGTCTGATTCGCCGTGGTCATTTTTATCCCAATCAAGGCCATTTTGTTTAATTCCCGGAGACCTTTTTTCATCATCCCCTTCAATCCAAGATATTTCATGTAATACATTCACATTAGTGATGTTATCCAGAACATCGTTTGGTCTATCACATTGCTCGGGGTGATCTAGAGGTAATGTATAGTCACATTCTGCATTTTGAGTTTTGATGTAAATAAACCCTACATCGGTCGACCACTCTTCTCTAACTTCAAGCAGTAAGTCTGTAGATTCTGCACCTTCGGGTAAGAATACTTCAACATCATCTACTATTTGATCTTGGAATCCAGTACCTATATTGCCTAGCCATGCTGACAAAATCACCAACATTACCAATGTTGTTTTTGGTTGAGTGAGAATCTGTGAATATGCAGAGTCCAAAGCAGATTCTGTCTTCTCACGTGCAAGACGCGAAAGTTCAGAGAATCTCTCCGAGGCCTCTCCCATGATTGGGTGGGTGCGCATCTAATCCATGAAGGCTATGCTAAATTGAGCACATTCAGGCCAGTCCAAATTCCCTAATCAAAAGGTGACGAATAAAGTTTCTAGCGGATTGTAAAACAAGCCCAGTGGCCATCATTGCTAATCCAAGTACACCAATCCATATGGCGGTCAGACCGGGTCCAACAAGGGCATCTACAGAGTTTGAAATCCCATCGATGGCATTGAATGCCATAGCGGCACCTGCTGCAAATAAACCGAAACCTGGTAGTCCTAATACTAGCAGTGGTTTCTTTTGCGATAGTGAGAGTAGGGCCCATACTAGGACTGTAAATCCATGAGATATCGCGGTAAAGTTGCTACCCTTTGGAACATCATACCTAATGACAGTGGGTACTTCTTCTATCTTCAGGTTCTTCTCATGAGCATCTTCTAGCATTTCGAGTGATAATTCCATGCCTTCTGCATCAAACCTTAGTCTCTCGATTGCTAATTTAGAGAATGCTCTAAATCCAGACTGAGTATCTTGAATTCCTAAGTCACTTGACAAATTTGAGGTTGCTGTTATGACTTTGATTCCCAATCTCCTGTATGCCGGCATGTCTTCACTACCGCCACCTTCGATGAATCGGCTTCCAATTACAAAGTCAGCTTCACCAGAAAGAATCGGTTCTAGCAATTTAGGAATGTCTGCGGGTTCGTGTTGTCCATCACTATCTAGGACTACTAATGCATCGGCATCCATTTCTCTAGCCTTAGCAAATAGTGACTTTAGAGCGCCTCCGTAGCCACGGTTTACTCTGTGGCGGTGAATGGTTGCTCCACAAGACTCTGCGATTCTCGCTCCTGAATCAGAAGATCCATCGTCTACACAAATGACTTCATCAACATAATCTCGAACTCTAGTGACCACGGTGCCAATAGTCTCTTCTTCGTTGTACATGGGCAGGCCTGCAACAATTTTGAATTGTCCCACAGGTTCCTCCTCCATGGTGTTACTCGCGACCGAGTCCAATATATGTGATTCGGCTCCATATCAGTATAATCTGTTGAATAAGAAGGGTAAATGCCCGCCCTAAATTTCTAGGGCGGGCTTAAACCGTCTGTACTCATTGCGCAACTAATCGTTTAATTGATTGATCGAAGTCACTGCACGACTGCCTTCAATCACTCCCGAAAGTGCGTTTAAACTAATCACTAATTGGACATAAGTTTGACCATCACTGGTTACGTATGTCGCACAGTCCTGGAACGAACTGGTGTTTATTGACAGTTTGACAGCACGCCCGGCGTTGGATTTTCGTACAAACCCAACTAGCATACTGTTCGTATTTTGTTCATTATCTTGCTCTTTGTTATTTTCTACCTTTGGCATTATTTTCAACTCCTGGAACTTCTTGTTAATACTGCACCGTCCCACTTGCAGCAAATTACAATTTATCGTCAAACCACGATATCATTTTCTGACAGAGGTGGTGTGAAAGTAAATCTAGACGGTGATACTGAGAATTAAAATGAAATGATGATGACGACCACACATGCGAGCACTAGTAACCGGAGGAGCTGGATTCATTGGTTCACACTTAATCGACCGCCTTGTCGCTAGAGGAGACACGGTTTCAGTTGTAGATAACTTGTCTTCAGGAGTTATCGAATTTATCCAAGGGCACATCGATTCGGGAGCTGTTACATTCCACAATGCTGATCTCAAGGATTTGAATGGATTAATTCCATTAATGGATGGAATCGATATGGTTTACCACTTAGCTGCAAATCCAGATATTCGATTAGGTACAAAGATTACAGACACTGATCTAAAGGAAGGAACAATTGCAACATACAATGTTCTTGAAGCAATGCGACTATCTGGTGTGGGGAAGATTGCATTTGCATCATCTTCGGTTGTTTACGGTGAAGGTGCGCCTATGCCAACTCCTGAAGATCATGGCCCATGCCTTCCAATCTCCCTGTATGGTGCCTCTAAACAAGCGGGTGAAGGACTAATCGGCTCATGGGTCGGAACCTTCGGACTACAAGCATGGATCTTCCGTTTTGCCAATATAATTGGTGAAAGAGGAACTCATGGTGTAATCTTTGATTTCATTCACAAACTGAAAGCCGACCCAAGTCGACTAGAGGTTTTAGGTAATGGACTACAAGAAAAATCATACATGGAAGTAGGCGACTGTGTCGACGCTATATTGCATGTAATTCAAAATACAGATGATAACATCAATCTATACAACCTTGGTTCAAATGACACATGTAGCGTTCGCAACATTGCTGCCATTGTAATCAAGGAGACTGGATGTGATGGAGCAAGCATCGAATACACTGGCGGAGACCGTGGTTGGGCTGGCGACATCCCAAAGGCTATGCTGGCAATAAACCGACTCAAGGAATTAGGATTCAAGGTCAACTATGATAGTGAGGAGGCCGTGGCCTACACTACTCGAGTCCTGATTAAGGAGATTATGGGGTGATAATATGCTACGAAGAAATATTTGTAATGAAGCCGGAGCACGATCTGATGGTTTGATGTTTGTTAGTGTGCTATTTATCACAGCATTTACTTACATTGCATTAACAACTAATCCGGTGTATACTGGAATTGGTGTTGGCGATCGGGCGCCTGACCTTTCTGGACAGGTTTGGGATGGTAACTCGTGGACCGATTTTGATTTACAAGACAACATAGATTCAATGTGGTCTGAAGGTGATGGTGGAACTTACTACATGATTGAGTTCATGGATACTAATTGTGGTGCCTGCATAAAATCTGCTAGTGAAATTACTAATCAACAATCAAAATGGACAGGAGATAATCCTACACGCTCAATGCCCGAAAATGTCACCGTAGAATTCCTAGCAGTCTCAATTTCACTACGTGGAGGAACTGAAGGCTGGGATTACGGACAGACTGAAATCACCGATTTCAGGACCGAATACGAACACACATTCGGTTACATGGATGACCATGACAACGATAACCGTGATGAGTGGGGAATACCTGGAACTCCAACTTATTTCCTCGTGGCACCTAATGGTATCATTCTGTATGCTACTCCTGACGCTGAACAAGGGTTATCAATTTGGGATGCCATGGATTATGAGATACCTACTGGAGGTGTAATGTGATGGAACTTGATGCTAATACTCAACTTATGTTTCACTGGATACCTATCGTATTCGGACTATTTCTAATGTCACCGCTCGGCGAGGGATTAGGAAAACAACTTTCTTCGAGATGGGAGAGCCTAGATACAGTTAGAGGCCGTACACTTGGTGGAATGATCGCAGTGATGTTTGGCGGTTTTACAGTATCTGCACATACATTATGGATTCACAACAAGGCTAGTGAAATGGGCGGTGGACAATTCTGCAGTGCAGATGGGGTTTGGGATTGTTCAAGCGTCATTGGTAACTCAGATTGGAATACCATGCCGTTTATTGGTCTACCTTGGGGTTTACTTGGAATGATGGCATTCGCTCTTTTCTTGTGGTTGGCAATATCAATTGCAAAGGAACCATCGGCAACTTGGGTCAGTTCAAACCTTAGTATCGGAAGGAACTTTGGAATTCTTGGAATTTTGATGATATTCTACCTCATATATGCTGAGTATGAAATCGGTAAGCTTTGTCAATATTGTACTACTGCTCACGTTTCACACGTTGCTTCAACAATCGGATTTTTCCGCTTGAGCAAGATGTATGGTGGTAGTGACTGGAGTAATTCGTCTGTAATCACAGCAGAAACAGAGTCCAAAGAACGTAGAAAGCGCGGTGGTTACGTAGCACCGAAGAACTCTTCCGAGGAGGAATGATTTTGCAAGAGGGCAGTTGGTGGATGATATTCACAGCCGTCTGCCTTGCATCTCTAGTAGGTCTATTGGAATATGAGGGATTCATCAATCTAATCGATGATACTGAATCAGCAGCATCACTAAACAATACATCCGAAGAAATGCACCCACTTGGAATGGAATGTCTAGACCACGAAGGTCTTGCTATGCATTTCCACCCCTATCTTACAATATTGATAGATGGGAATGAATATTCAATTCCAGGTAACACTGGAATAGATACAGATGTTTGCGAGGGTGCAATGCACATGACTCACACACATGATGAATCAGGGAAGATACATGTTGAGAGCAAACAAATTGAGGATGTCCCATTGGAAGTTTTCTTTGATGTATGGGGCAAACACTTCGATGAAACCGGTATAATGGAATACAGAGATGGAACCATTGAGATGACTGTAGATGGTCAGATAAGTACTGATTACCAAAATCTCATTCTAGCAGATGGCCAAAATATTGTGATTTCTTACACTTCTAACTAAGGTGCGTAAATACCTTCGAAATACAGAGCGTCTGTGTTAGTGGTTACAGGTTCAATGCGATGTACGGTTACGTCTACTTTGGCGCTTGTGTGGTATGTCTTTCGCAATTCACGAAGTAATTGGTGATGTACATTTGTTATGTCCTCAGCCTTGATCATAGATAGGTGGCGATGACTTTCTTCATCAACTTCCACTGTATATTCTACCATCCAAGACTTAGTAGCAGTCTGATCCACTTCTGATGTGTTGTTGTTGTTCGATTCCATGGTATTACATGGTCACTGAACCTTATCAAATGTTTGGTTAGATGTTCATTACTTTCCTTAAAATGTTAATAATAAAGTAAATATTGTTAATTATTCCCGGTAATCTCTATTCTTCTTCCGCAAAGCGGGGATTACTCTTCGGCACGAATACTAGTAAAGCACCAAGGAAAATGCAAATCGCTAAGATCGCCAAAAGATGGTTATCTTTGATTTCCTCAAATTCTCTATTCGAGACTTCTACTACTCCGTAAGGCTCTCCGCCCTCTTCAGGCTCGTGCACTAGTACTACTGACCATGAATCTGTTAAGTTCATGTTGCCATATACCGATATATTTCCGGATGAGTTTACAACCTTCATTCCAACAAGAACTCGATCACGGTCATCTTCACCCATATTTTCAACATCAGGTGGGACTTCTTTTTCATGCTCGAGAACCATAATTGTCAACTGTCCAAATTCAGGGGAAGGAATTACAATTTCATCATCCACTAAACTCATAGCAATCTCTTCTGGTGCCAATCGTGTACTTTCCTGAAGTAATATTCTCTTTTGGACATCACTCCATGCATCATACCCTTCGGCAGTTTTCATACCATCGACAAAGAATGTAGGAGTTCCGTAAGTTGTGTTATCAGATTGCATTTGATATGCAATTCTAGCCAAACTCGCATCGTTTTCAAATGAATCACCCACGTGAATGCCGACAATTGCCGTTCTAGCTCCGTGCGACTTAGCAACCATCGTAAGTTCCGGGTCGATTTCAGCGCATGAGGGGCAATCAATGGCAGTCCTCTCTTCGACTAAAATCGTTCTCTGCAGCCAGTGTTTATCCACATTCTCTTCTGCTAACGCAGTAGTGGCGGGGGTGAGGCACAAAGCCAGTACGAGTATGGCCATTATGTGTCTCATTAGTCCCGAGGACCGGTAACTTGTCCATGAAGTTATCATGGAGATGCTTACCCGAATGGTCTGAGGGTGTGCTATGGTTGACCGCTGGGTTCAAGATCATCAACGTGATTCTTGGCGTAAGCAAGCCAAAGCAAGCGGTTATCGTGCCCGTTCAGCATTCAAGCTCAAACAAATCCACGATCGTCACAAGATCATCGATTCTGAAGACAGTGTTTTGGATGTAGGCTGTCACCCAGGAGGCTGGGCGCAAGTGGCAGTCGAACTGGTTGGCAAAAAAGGAAAAGTCGTAGGTATTGATTTGAAATCTTGTGTTCCTGTTGAGGGGGCAAACTTGTTGGTTGGAGATATCACAGATCCATTCGCTCAACAATCTGTACTCGATGCTATCGATACAGAAGTTATCGATGTCATCATTTCAGATATATCTCCTCACATAACGGGTAAATGGGATATTGACCAAGCAGTCTCGTTAATGCTGGTAGCAGATGTTTTTGATTTCGCTCTACCTTTACTGAAGTATGGAGGCCACTTTGTAACCAAACTATTCCAAGGCGTTGGAGTTGAAGAGATGATTGAATTAGTGCGCCCACACTTCCAGACAGTGAAGAGATTCTCTCCTATGGCAAGTAGAAATTCATCATCTGAAGTCTACTTAGTTTGCAAATTCCATACTCCTAAGCGTGGCCCGGATTGGCAGATTAGGCCACAATTCGAGGATGCATTAGAGTCCCGTAAAGGTGGGCCAGAGCCGCTTGATGATGTCGAGCCAGTAAAATCCACTTTCAGGATTATGAAGAAGCGTACTCCAGAGGAGTAACATTTTCACATTCCTTTAGGTCTCGGGGAATCTTTCAATAAGATTAGAGCAATCCAGTCGGTTTATGCAAAATAAGCATACAAGAGACCAGCCTAAAGATGAGAGGACAAAATCAATTTTGTCTGATATGAAAAACCACACAAATGAGAAATCAGACAATAATGCTAGGCAGAAAGTGACTGATTTATTGCCCAATGAAGTAATTCACCGTGTAGAATTGGTAGTTCTACGTCGTTATCCTCGGCGTCTGGTGAACTCTGCGAATTATACAGGTTCATTGGCCGCTGCATGTGGTAGAGATGAAACTGGTTTGGTAGGGATTGTCCTTTGGGGAGAGCAAGTAAATCGGGTGAAAGCGGGTGACGTAATACGAATTGAGAATGGTTGGTGCCGCTCAAGAGATGGTGAAATAATAGTGTCAACAGGCAGAAATGGTTCACTAATGATTCTTGACAGATGATTTCTGACTTCGCGCAAGAATAAAGAGGGAGAGGTCGTGGCCGGGCTGCACTGAGGTGTAATATCATGTCTGAGCGAGCAACCGTATGTACCGCTTCCGGAGTCCCACTAGTGGACAAAGGATCTACAACTTTCCCATGTCCATCCTGTGGAGAATCAATTGGCCGCAGCCCTCGCTGCAGAAACCAAGGCGTCACTTACGTCTGCAGTAATTGTGGTTTCCAGGGACCTTAATAATTGGTGATTACTATGGGAATGGTCGCACTAACCTACAAGGTAATGCCAGATTCTGACGTCGACGACGTCTCTGCTGATGATATTGCTACACAGATACAAGCTCTCAAGGACGATGTTTACGACGTCCAACTTTGTGAAACTAAGCCTCTAGCGTTTGGTTTGAAGTTTATTCAAGTTCATGTTGTCATGAACGATGGCTCCGGACTTTCGGACATTTTTGAAGACAACATGCGTGCCATCCGTGGCACTGGAGAAATCGAAGTTCTCTCAATGGGACTTCTTTGAGCCTTAGTAAATACTTCAACAATGAAGTAATTTCTTTACAATTGTTGTAATGGCGTACGCATAAATTCTCTTAGAAGAGTTGTAGCGTAACTACCGGATGGTAGTATGAATCTAAATCGAATACAAGCGCCCTCAGGGTGCCACAAATCGCCATCTTGGACACCTTCAGTCCATTTGTCTCCCATAGTTTCCTCTCCAGCGATTGGAACCGGCTCATATTGGAATTCACTGAATGTAGTGACTAGAGGCCTTCGAGTTCCTTTAGTTGTTAGTCTCCCTATATCTTCAACCTTCCATGTGGTGTTGGCAAGTTCCATTTCGTCCAATACAGATTTCTCTATTTCTCCAACGAGACCTTCTGATCTTTCTAATATAGAACCAGGTAATTGTCCGGTAACTACTAGTCTTCCCAACTTACAATTCCTAGAAATACGATTCAATGTCCTTTCTTCAACCTTAACCATAGACGATGTTTCCAACTGTCCATTTTCATCGACCCTTCCAACAATGTCTCCTTCTACTGGAGATGATAGTGAAATTTCTGCATTTATTCTAGCTCGAATGGTTTTGTTAAAGGCGACAGACTGCAATGAATGAACGGTCATTAGTTGAAGATTATTAGGTAATTTTCTGAACGCTCCCACCCAGTCTTCAGGGTTAGCAACCAGATGCCTCAACATGTCTCTTTCAAATCCAAGCCAGTGTGGAATAATATCAAGTCCCTCTTGAGTAACTCCATTGTCACGAATATGTTTCCTAAAGTTGGCAACATCATCGTTTTCGTCACCCTCCATGCTTAGGTAAGTCATAACTGCGCTCTTCCAATCATTTGAGATGACATGGCGGCCAACAATAGGAGTAACAGGTCGTCCAGCTCCGAATCTTTGTGGTCCAATCCAATTTGGGAACAATCCATTACCGAGATTCTCTTTCATTCCACTTTCGATTTCTGAGATTCTTTCCATGGCTTCGGATTCAGTCATCGGACTGCCATCTGGGTGGCAACATCCACGTGCCACTATTGTGAACCTGTTTCCTCTGTGGTTCCCAAACCCTAGTTTCTGATGGGTTCTACCAATTATTTCAATTTCGACATCAGGTATACTGACCTGTGCGACCTTTTTGGTAGGTGCATCAATGATGAATACTTGTCTTGTTACTGCTCTCTTGTCCTTGGTACCTGCAAAGAATATTCGATTTCTTGAAATGCCACACGATTTAGCCAACTTGCCAATAAAGCGATTTGTTTCCCAATTTGTTAGTGTGACATTTGCCGCAGTAAAGCGACCCTTTGGGTCTAAACTAATCTTTGTTGAAATTTCTTCAACTCTGAAATCGGTAACTCTTGCTTTGAGGACTCCGCCTATGCCTTTGCCTGAAACAGCGTAACCTGTTAGGCCAATGGTATTAGCGAGGCTATCCTCAGAGGACATGTGCTAACACATCTCAAATCTTAAGGCTAGAGAAGTCCCCTTGGATATCTCCAATGAGCTTCTTAAGAATGTCAGCAGGATCAGTCTTACCCTTGGTGCGGATGAAGAACTCAGGCTCATCCAAGTCAGGGTGTCCCGGGAAGTAGTTGGCATAATCGACACCTTTGTCGCTGTTTAGCCTTTCACGGAGTATCTGTAGAGAGGTGTGAGACTCTCCAATAAAGCGAACACGGAGTTCGTTTGCATCGCGGGCGAGTACCTTAACTGGCATAGTGAACGATGCTGGCGTCCAGCCCCGCGTTCATGAACCTTTGGACTCATACAGGGTAAATCGGCCTCTGAATAGGGTCAATTAATCGAGAATTTAATGACTTTTGTACCCTTCTCGCTTTTGTACTGAATCGGGCCCCCGTGTTATGTGAGTGCTCCAAATATCGAGGAGAGATTGCGGGGCCAGTCCGCCACATTCCGCAAGTATTCTTGGCCGATACTAATCGTGTCAGTCGCTTTGACAGCAGGGCTAGTCGTCGATTTGGCTTTCGTAGATACTCCTTCATTCCACACCGATTTGGCTGATTTCGCTCCAGAATCAGATTCTGCTGATGCACACGACCGAATAAATGAACAATTCACGGAAGAAACTAGGCCGTTATTCGTTCACGTAACTAGGGATGATGGAAGCAATGTCCTAGATATCGATTCTTTGATTTTAATGAACACTCATCTTTCAACTGTTGAAGATGAAAGTGCTAGCATGGGTGATTTAGTTGAAAACTGGATTACGGGGCCTTCAATTTTGCAAATTGCATTAGATGAGGAAGCGAATGGCACCCAACTATCTGACATTGAATCTTGGGAAGAAATGCTCAATCTTGTAATAGATGTAAACGAATCTGACTGCCCAGGAGATGTTTCGAAGCAGAGAGAAGTGGCCCAATTCATTCTTGATGGGATGCTGAATAAGGACTTTGATGGTTCAGAGATTTGTCTCTGGATTGAGACCAATGGAGAGAATGGTTCTGCTAGTGTTTCAGCATCTTCAACTCTTTGGATTCTAGAAATTGATCCAAGCCTAAGTACTGAAGAACGTAAAATCAAGGAAGATAAGTTACGTGACTTATTCCATGAATTAAGCGAAAATTCGGACTTGAATTACGGAGTTGCATCTCTTGACTTAATTTCACATGACATCGATGAAGGAACCTTCGATAATCTTGCAACACTAATTTTACTCGCTGTTTTGGTAGTAGTTGTTTTGTTAGCAATTTCTTTCAGAAGTGTCAGAGGCGTAGTTTTCCCATTGGTTGGTCTTTCTTTTGCCTTAATATGGACATATGGTCTGTTGAATCTTTCAGGGGCTAGATTCACAGCTTTAGAAGTAGCAGTTGCACCTTTGGTTCTTGGTTTAGGTATCGATTATTCTATTCATTTACAAAGAAGATACAACGCTTTCCGGACAGAATTAGATGATTCAGCAGAATCATGGCTTGCCTCCTGTGCACGCTTATCAACTCCTTTGGGACTTGCAGTCATTACTACTGTTGCAGCCTTCCTGGCCAATATTATGTCACCATTGCCTCCATTAGAAACATTTGGAATTGCACTTGCAGTTGGTGTGATATCTGCTTTCATCAACGCTACAGTAGTGGTTGGGGCGTTACATATAGTATTGGACTCATCTGGAAAAACAGTTCCTGCTGACCCAATTCGTATGCCAAGGTTCTCAAAGAAGTTGGTAGAATTTCAGCGCTCACAACAAGCTATTGTTTTCATTATTGCACTGATTATTTCTGGTGCATCCATCTTCGGTGCTATGGGCTTAGAAACTGAATTCGATTTGACTGATTTCCTTGACGACGAAATGGAAATAATGGAAGTTAGAGAAGACTTAGACTCAAGTTATGAAAGTGCAGGGTGGAAATTAGTCTACGTTCTAATGGAGCCTGATAATTCAATGTCTGAGATTGATTCTGACTTTGTTCTTTTGAATGAGATGCGAGGTCTGCATAATGATCTAGCCAATAATCACGATGTTGTAGGAGGTGGAGGTTCTGACGCAAGCCCTTCCTATGAAGGACCTTACAAAGTACTGTACGACGCTGTAGACAACGATGTCATGTTTGGTGAAGAGTTCGGTCTCGTAATTACGGGAGGAGATTTGAGGAGAGGTGTTGCAAGTCAATTCGATATGGGCGCTGCATTACAAAACCTATCCGAGAATGACTCCATTGCAGATCCTTTCACTGGGGATTCCTGGTCAGATAGAATTGAAAACACCGTTCACCTTGATGGAGATAAAATAATCCATATTCGCATCGAAGTGAGAGTCGATGCTTCAACTTCGTCTGAAACTAGTAAAGTCGTGAAATGGTTTGAGGATGAATTGGGCAGTACTGATGATAACGGGAAGATGCGAAGCGAACTATCTGGTGTCGCTAATATCTATGTTACAGGAGACTTAGTTGCACTTCAGAATGTTCTAGATGGACTAAATTCGTCGCAGTTATCTTCAACGGCGATATCATTCATTGTGTCATTCATCGTTCTTCTTCTACTAACTAGAAGGGCTGTTCCAGCATTAGTTGTCCTAACTCCTGTAGTTTTAGCAACATTATGGGTAGTCGGTTCAATGGTCATTCTTTCCTTGAAGTGGAATGTATTGACGGTGATGGTTACAGCTCTATCTCTTGGAATTGGTATTGACTATTCGATACATATGTGGCGGCGCTTTGAATCTGAAAGAAGTCGTAGAGATGATGTATGGGAGGCTCTTGAAGAAACAATCTCGACAACTGGAGTAGCACTTGTATTGTCTGCTGGAACTACAGCACTTGGATTCTTAGTGCTTCTGTTTTCGCCTATGCCTGTAGTTCAGCAATTTGGATTAGTAACTGCCTTGACAGTCACCTTTTCTCTAATATTATCAATAATCGTTCTGCCTGTATTATTGATGATGGCAGAAAATACTTCAGGAAGTAGAGAGTGAATCAATAATTGCATTCATTTCTAAATCTTGTTCTCTACTAATCAAGCAAAGTGCTAGCCAAGTGGTACAATACCCTAGAGCACTGACCTTTCTCTCTGCCCTTCTCTTAACCTCATCCGGGTCGAGTTTGGCTTTCTTAGCGATATATCGAATCAAACGCTTCTCGACTTTCGCACGAGGGTCACTGTCAATGACCTCCGGTTTGGGCTTTATCACCGTTTGAGGGTGAATTGGCGTTGGAGGTTTCTCTACTGCGTGAGATTCGTTAACAGCGGGGTCTGTCAATCTAGATGGCCTAGGTTGCCAACCAAGCGGTGCTTGAATGCCCTTAACTTCACAATTTGGACTAAGAGTTCCATCATTGTCCTTTATCCACCCTGCGAATGTTAGAGCCTTTATCGCATCATGAGCAGTATCTGTATCCATCCAGCCCATGTCAAATGAAAGAATTCGCTCCAGATCATCAGCAGTTTGATTATCTCCCATCCTGAAACAGATTGCAAGAACCCTCTTGATATCCTCGGTTTCACTTGTCATGACAACTACTCCTGTTTGGTAAAAGACCCATCCTCTTCCAATTTCCATTTACCGATCTGTTCTCCAGAGTAGTAAGTACCTTCCTCGAGATATTCATACTCCCCTCCGCCAGGAAGTAATTCGAAGGATGATACCTTTTCAGGTTGTGGTTTCATATTTCCTGGCAATGATGAAAGTGATAATTTGGCCATCGCATCACTTATGTCATGCTTTGGAGAGTCAACCGGAACGCTTACTTTCTTAGGTGGAGGTCCTTTCTTAGGCTTCGAGGTTTTGCTACTACTTCGATTTGCTTGAGGTGGTCCAGTCCGAGCTAAATCGTCTAGCACAGGCAATTCCTTTGTTCCAGACAATCGATTGTTGTTCTTTCGACGTATGATTACCACCATAATCAAGAGTAGCAATCCAAATCCAGAACCAATACCTGCAATTAGGGAGTAGTTGAGCTTTTCAGGCCCGTCAAAGTCCTTCGAGAATGAGTTATCATCTTCATTTAATTCCCAAATTTGTTGGTCTTCATCAACATATATCTCCAGTGTCCAATCTCCTTCCGGAACGGTTACACCTACGCGTTTGATTATTCCTTGGTCGCTGGCTATTTGCCCTTGTTTAAATCGACCTACCAATGTTCTTTCATCACCGGAAACAGTGTAGACTGTTATGTTGAATGGCTGTTGCAAACCCTCTCCTGTATTCATTACCGATATTTCTACTCGAATCTCTTTCCCTGGCTCAGGATTACCTTCGAATTTGACATCTTGTAGTTCTATATTAGGACCAACTGTGGATAATTGAAGCGTTAACCATGGATCGTTCAGAGATGAACCAGTTTCACTAATCAATCCCCAACCAGCATCATCATATCCTTCTGCCCAGCAATCAATATGGGATTCAGGAGATAGTAGAGATGGGTCCCCCTGTCCTGAAAAATCAAAGTCAAATGAGAATAAGGTTTTACCTTGAAATACATTTGAAGGGAGCATCGATATATTGATTGGCTCCCATTGCAAATCTGTCGATATTACTTGGCATGTGAGTTTTAATTCTCCAGTCCAAGAAACATCTTCATTGATATTAACTCCAATTTCAATATTTTCAAGATGATAACGAGAATATCCTTCAGTGTCAGTATCCAATATGATAGGGCGTTGTGGATCAATATCGAATACTGGGAAGTCATAACTACCGATTACTTTAGTTTCTAGAGGGTCCATAAATGCCACACTAATGTCGATTACACCACCCGTATTCGGCATTGGGATGGATGCATTGATTTGTCCGTCGACTACTGAAACTGTACCTGCTCCAAACCAATCCTTTCCTTGTATCAATCCCCACCAACTTAGCGACAAATCACCTTGGTAAGGAGTTCCAGAAAGCGAGTGCGTCACAATACCCTCGATTTGTATTGTTTCACCGGTTATTACAATACTCTCATTGGTTATATTCCCGGTGACCAATCCTGTAACATCACTAATACCGGTTATTGTGAAATCAAAATCTTCTGAGAATATCCAGAGGTTTTGGTAAATTACGGAACTACTACCATCTAAGTCTGTTATCGTTAACTTCACTTCTCCTTCATTCAGTACAGACCTGTCAACTTCCCACCCGGAGTATAGGGTGATTGAAATAATCATATTCTGTCCTTCAATATCATGATTACACGTAGTTCTGTCAGAGTCAATTCGGTAATCTAGAGATGAACACGTCATGTCTGCTACGTTGTAAATAACTCCAAATTCTGAATCGTCACCCAATTCAACTTTCATCGAAATTATATCGTAAATTGAGTTTGTATCGGTTAATGTTACCTGCCAACTAATGTCTCTTGATACTTCCCAGTATTGTGCCTGTTCTGCATTTGAAATAGATTCAACAACGGCATTTTGCGCATCCCTTGTAGTCCACCAAACCGTGTTATTAGTCGTGGCAAGACCTGCATTATCTGTCCCAACGACTCTGAGGTACACATATTGATCATCAGTATTTACATTATCTGATTGGCTTGCATTAATCCACCATAAACTACCATTATTTTCTAATGTGTAATTGATTTCTCTAAACTCTTGTTCTTGCGGTGTCCCATCTAAGATACCACCGTCAGACCCGTCATCTAATCCTTCTACCCAAACTTCGAGGGCAATATCACTAGAAATGAATCCAGATGTGTCTGCTATCAACAAAGAAAGCTCCCTATTCTCGATACTATCTACATAAGTTCCTAGTGCTGGTTTACTGGATAATATGACCGGATTATCATTGTCCAAAAGCAGATTCCATGAATTGGAATTACTCACTATCAGTAATGGCTGGTCACTTCTTGATTCTAAATTGATATCAACATTTCCTGAAACATTGGATGGCAATTCCCAGGTTATTGTATCGGTTTGACCTATGGCTATATCTATCCAAGGAGTAGTTTGGTTGACCCATTCAACATAAGAATTAGTTTCAGGGTCAATTACATGGATGTTGAAAGTAACTCTTGATTGCAGATCACCACTTGTCAATGTCTTTCCAGTCTCCGGGAATGAATGATTAAGTTCGATTTGCAAAGGATATCCTCCGGTGATAGCATCTCCAACTGAATTGTTGTTGATTCCAGTGATGTTAACGTGCAGTGTTCTGTCTATTCGGATTGTGCTTGTATGAATGTATTCTAAATCCTCAGCACCAGATGTCCCAACTTTAGCGCATAGGTGTGAAATCTCAACTTCTGAACCACTGGTGTTTCCAGCGATAGTTAGGTCCCCTAAATCGAAGGACCAGTCAACCAAAGTTTCACTTATTGAAGAACTATTTACTATGCCGGAACTCTGAAGGAAAAGATTCATACTATCATTTTCAGTAAAACCACTTTCATAAGACATTCTAGACCAATCACTCGATAATGCTCCGCTCGAATCACAAGGAGCCAATTCTAGGTACATCTCGCCTGATGAAGATGATGTATCGTGACTTGTCTGAATTGTTACTGTATCTCCTCTTGGATTTAGTACTGAAGGTAAAGTTGATTCAAATGCAGCATGTTCTGCATGAATTGCCATAGAATCGAGATTAGGCTCGTCCCAATTGCTTAAATTAATCACAGTCATCTTTATTCTATACTGAACAAAGTTAGCATAATCGTCTAAGTCGATATCAGTGGTGCCAAGTGGGAATGTTGTGTTCACTGTAGAATCGCTACCAATCCAACCTATAGCAGTTAATCCAGCGTATGTCCTGGCTGCTCTGTATTGGAATCCAATCATACCTTCGGGGGTATTATTGCCCTGTAAATCAAACTGAACGGGAACGGCTCTACCATTGACATTCGGTCGCAAATCGATACCAGGTGATGTTATCCAGCCCGAATGTGTCGATGAAGCATTTTGGTATTCTGTATTTTGCGAGAAACTCTGCTGCCAAGTATTGTAGGGGTAAGCAGAGGTATCTCCAGATGCCCAAACTATGCTGCCATTGATTTCTTCTACTTCTAAATCGAAGTGTCCATTAGAACCTATGTCTATTCCATTTGACCATGTGTCCTCGATGGGATTCCAGTGATACACAGTTCTTTTCGAACCACCATTGTATCCGCCGACTAACACGATTTCGTCATTTAGAACAGTCCCGCCCCAACCAAACATCCCAACCGGTAGAGCTGACAGATTAGTCCAGGTATCTGTTGGAGGGTCGTATCTCTCAACATAATCTAGTCCCTGTCTATTCCAAGTCTGAGTGCCTTGGAATCCACCCATTGCATACAATTGTCCGTGAAAATTAATCAATTCAAAAGATGCCCTTGGCTGGTTCATGTCCGCCATCCGTGTCCAATTGTCGTTGACTGGATCGTAACGGAATGTCTTGTTTGTAGCATCATTTCCTGAAGGGTTTCTTACTCCTCCTGCATAGTAGAGGTAGCCATTATGTTCCGCCATTCCTCCAAGCCCCCTTTCTTGAGTAGAAGGCATTGGAGTGCCATTATACCAAGTATCGTTGCTTAGATTGTATATTTGCACTCTGCCTGAGGGATACTCAACAGGGTTACTCCCTCTAAGCCAGTCTCCTATTACGAAGATTAAATCTCCAACAATTTCTGCTTCGCAATATTGTTGGGAGTAAAGCATATTGAATGACGGTTCCCAAGTTTTGTTTCCATTTCTTAGTATTTCGACTACATCGGTAGGTGTTTCATCGTTATTTTGCGCAGGATCAGGGTCAAAACGACCCCCCATCAACCAAACTTCATCCAGCGAATCTACGACTGCAGTGCATGCTCCTGTCCTACTGAATGCAAGTAATTGTGAGGGCGTAGTCCACTGAACACGAGGGCGGGTAATGTGGGATTCTCCATCTGGCGTGGTATATGTTCCTGATTCAACATAACCACTTTGATTGAATTGGTCGTCATAATGGAAAGTTTTAGAAATTTGAATTTCAGAAAACTCGTTTCCGGAAATAGTCCATGCTTGCATTACAAAAAGAGATACGACAAAACATGCCAAAAACTCCCTTCGCATAGCCGACCTGATGGGTCTGAAGGGTTTCATAATTGTGTAAAGGAAAATGTCTCAAAAGGGGAGGGTTCATTTCCTACGGGGTTATGCCCGGCTCGGAATGTCACGAGATTACATCGCCCGCGACCCCCGGACAGGCCGTCCAATCAATGTTGGACAAGGCCGCCGTAAGTCGAAGCGTAGCGATTTGAAAGAAGGTCCTTGGATGGCAATACCGCAACAAGCGGTCATTCCCTTGGCCACCGGGGAAATTGAAACATATCGTGTAGGATGGAAAGAAAAAGACTACCACATGACCCGACTTGATGGTATCAAAGCATTATCAATTCTTTCTGGTGCATTAGCACATGATGGTCATTCGATACTGGTTGAGAGTTTAATGCATGACGACCCTGAAGTTAGAATTGCAGGGCTGTATGCGCTACCTTCTGTTGCTGAAACATGTCCTGATGAATTGTTTGACCACCTTTCTGTTCTACTTGATGATAAAGATAAATCTGTAAGATTTGCAGCTAGCGGCTGCTTGAAATCAGTAGCACCGATTTTCCCTTCTGCCACTGAAGGGACATTAGCATTCGAATTACGGCATGAAATAAAGTCTCGGCGTGATGCTGCATTTTCAGGTCTTGGAGACTTATGTCAAACCTGGCCCGAAGTCGCATGTGATCACATTGATGAGTTGCTACAAGAAGACTCCTTGGCTTTGAGAAGGAGTGCAGCAGGGCTGTTACGCAGAGTTCTGGCCAAAGGTGGAGCGGCCGCATGGGATTTGATTGGATGGGCACTTGAGGATGAAGATGTAGAAACTCGACGTCAAGCCTCCAAATGTCTTGTTCCACTAGCACACAGGGAACAAAGAATTGCTACAATTTTAGCAGAGCGTGCTATCCTAGATTCTGATTCTAAGGTTATGCTTTCTGCAATCAAGTGTATAGAAGTTCTAGATACTGATCATGGACGTGCCAGAGACCTTGTTCTGGCTGGTTGTTCTCATAAGAATACAAGTGTCCGTCTTGCTTGTGTCAAGATTCTACCTCGTTTGATGGGTGATGATATCCTTCGTAACCATTGCAATGCATTATTGAGAGAAGAAACAGACCCAATTATCCGAAAGGAACTCAAACAAATGACATTCGATGCACAAATTGAAGGTACTGAAGACCAGAAGAATGCCTTCTTGGCTCCTGCTCCAAAGGTGCCAGAGATTGACCGTGAAATAGCAGAGTCTCAGGGTAAAATCGTGGGACTGGGCGAACTTCCTCCTCCTGATGCCGATGCAGACAAGACACGACATGGTTAAGAGGGGGCTGCCGGTCGGCGAATCGCTTAAGGAGTAGTACTCATGACTGAGAATACGTTCAATGACAAAGAGAAGCAGTTCAATGACCTGTGGGACGGCATCACACCAAAGGGTGTAAACCGTAACAAGTCTCTAAAATTCCGTCAGTACATTCTGGAGCATGTTCGCCAGATGAAGAAGCCACTCAACCGTGAAAACGCATTCAAGTATTGGATGGGTGTTCTAAAGGCTGAAGCTAAGGACAGCGAAAACTTCTGATCGTGATACGGGGGTCACCCCCGTCCCGGTGGCCCAATTAGGGAAGGGACGGACCGAGGGATCCAAATGTTCACAACAACACCATTCTCCGCTTGGGGATTAAAAGATGAATTACAAGCAGGCCTAGTCAGTAATGGTTGGGAATTTGCAACTCAGGTGCAAAAAGATACCATTCCTATAGCATTACAAGGCAAAGATGTGATTGGCCAAGCCCGAACTGGTTCTGGAAAGACTGCAGCATTTGGCCTCCCAACAATGAATTCATGCCAACCTACTGGTGAATTACAAGCACTGATACTAACTCCTACTAGGGAGTTGGCAAATCAGGTTGCTGAAGAATTGAACACTATTCAAGGACAAGCCGGTCTCACTATAATGACTGTTTATGGAGGGACTGATTTAGAAAAGCAAGCCCGTGCTTTGAAGAAAGGTGTCGACATTATTGTTGGAACACCTGGGCGAGTCATGGATATGACTGAAAGAGGTCATATCGACCTTACCAAGCCAACATCTTTCGTTCTCGATGAAGCAGATAGAATGCTCGACATGGGATTCTTCCCAGACATCATGTGGGTTATTGGGAAGATGACAGGAAGAGAACAAACTCTTCTATTCTCAGCAACTTTCCCACAGGAAATCATTGATGCCGCAAATGAATTCATGAACGAACCGGACTTCGTTCTAACAAATACTGAGAAGTTGGACATACCTCCAATTGACCAATATAGCGTCAGAATTGGCCGTGCGAACAAATTGTGGGTTGTAGGACGACTACTATCACGAATGAATGAAGAAGATCAAACAATAATTTTCACTAACACAAAAAGGATGGTTGACTTAATTGTTCAACGACTCAAAAAGCACAGATTCGATGTTGAAGGCCTTCATGGAGATATGTCTCAAAACCAGAGAGAGAAAATTATATCCAACTTCAAAGATGGAAATTCAAGCGTAGTTGTAGCAACAGATGTTGCTGCTAGAGGAATTGACGTTGATGGTATCACTTTGGTAATCAATTATGATGTTCCTGACGATGTCGACAATTATGTCCACCGCATTGGGAGAACTGGTCGAATTGGACGCAAAGGAGAAGCCTGGGTTTTAGTTGGTAGAGATGACATTCCTCAACTAAACAAGATTATCGCAACACACTCTCTAGAAATTGTTTCTTCAGAAGCACCTGAACTTCCTGATGGCATCAGTAGAGACCCTGTCAAGAAACAGGAAGATAATGCTGAAGCAGCAGATGTTTTCGGAATGGTTCCAATAAGACTAGTAACTACTTCGATGTCCAAATTTGCAATTGTAAATGAGATAACAACTTCACTGAAATGCCCTGAGTTAGCGGTTGGTGACATCGTCATTCATGGTGACCACACTGTTGTTGAAGTGCACAATAAGCACGCTTCACTAGCTGTAAGGTCATTCAATTCTAAAGATATTGATGCATCAATAATCGAATCTTGATTATTCTTCTTCATCTGAAGGTTTGTCTATTGTAATTATAGTGCTAGCAATACCAAGCATACCTAGTGTTGCAAGAGACCAAGAAGACTGTATCTCCTGGGCCCATACATCTCTAGCTTCGCCGCAGTCACCAGTAACACTGGAATAAAATTCGCACGCTTCCACAGTTTCTTTTGCTAGCATTGCTCCTTCATCAAGCCATACATTTGCAAATGCGCCAAGGATTAAGATCACTGACAATGCTAATGCAGCCTTGTGAATATTACTCCAATTATTTCTATAAATGAATTTCCACTTTCCTTTACCAGATGCCTGTTCTTTTCTGATTAAATCTCCCGCATTTACCCATTTGAACCAAGCAAGCCACATCAGAATCAGAACTATCAGGAATCCCCATTGGTAAACAAAAGCATGGAAATCATGCATTGGTTGCTCACAGCCAATCATGTTAGGATTCTCTGCACATCCAGACATTGCTAGCGGGTACAATGCCACTAGTCTAGCAATATTCAAAATATAAACGATTACGCATGCTACAACTGCACTCTTTATTCGCAACCTCTGTGGTACTCCGCTACTCATCATTATCAGTACAGTGATGAATAACATCTCATGAACTCCAGCGCATTCATCTGAAACGTAAAGTCGTATTTGGTCTGCCCAGAAATCCGGATGCCTCAACGTGACAAGTGTTGTCCACCCATTGTACTCCGATAGAGTTGCAGTCCCTGGACCATAAATCAATTCTAGCAACTGATACCAAATCCAGGCTTCAGATTCTTGAATGACACCCAATGTGTTGGTTGGCTGAGTAATGAACCAGTAGAACATTTCAACGAGTAGCAATGCTAATGGAATCCGCAAATAACCTTGAGCAAGTTTTCCAACTTCACCCCAAGAAAGGTCTTCGACCTCCTCTAGTAGTGGCTTGGATTCCTCGGCCATGTTACTCAATAATCCACCTTATTGATGAACTCTCCACTTGTACGAGGGTTCAAGTTGGCTATCCCTTCGCCTAAATCGTGGAACCGACTCATAAGCTAGATGTGTTGGGTCATTACTGTCCTGTGCCTGTAAGTCAAGCAAGAAAAGCCCTAGTAGATTTAACTCAAGGAGATGTGCTGATGGTCATAGCAGATGATCCTGAAACAATGCATGATATGCCAATACTCGTTGAACGACTCGGTCATCATCTAATCGATGTCCTCAAATCTGCGGGCGAATTGCGTTTCATTATTGAGGTGAGAGATTGAGTATCGACGAGGTTCCGAGCGAGGCAAAACTTCCAACGCAATATGGGGAATTCAATATCCGTGTATTCAATGAATCAGAAACCGGTTTTGACCACGTCGCTCTTTCACTGGGTGATATGTCTGGGCCAGACCCTGTTCTAATGAGGGTACATTCGGAATGTCTTACTGGAGATGCATTTGGTTCTCTGCGTTGTGACTGTGGACCTCAATTAGATGCAGCACTAAATGCAATATCTGAGAAGGGTTGGGGTGTAGTTCTCTATCTGCGACAAGAAGGAAGAGGGATTGGTCTTCATGCAAAGATTCAGGCCTATCATCTTCAAGACAGAGGGGCAGACACTTTAGATGCCAATTTAATGCTTGGATTGCCTGGAGATGCACGTAACTATAGAATTGCAAGTACCATGTTAGATGCCTTAGGTGTCTCTGATGTTAGCCTTCTATCGAACAATCCTGACAAAGCAAATCAACTGAGAAAATATGGAATTAATGTCGTCGAAATGGTTCCATTAATTGTTGGAGTCGGTTCAGGTAACCGTGATTATCTACAAACTAAAGCACAACGCATGGGCCACGATATCAATTTCAATGGTGATTGAATGGTTAGAATCGATGCTACTTATGACGGAAATTTACGTTGCACAGCAACTCATGGGCCATCTGGTGCCAAACTGATTACTGACGCTCCTGTTGATAATATGGGCAAGGGCGAATCATTCTCTCCAACAGATTTGCTAGCGACTTCAATGCTTTCTTGTGTAATGACTATTGTTGCAATAAGGGCTGACTCCAAGGGAATTGATGTTTCTGGAATGACAGGAAGTGTTGAGAAAACGATGTCAGCTAGTCCACGTCGTGTTGCAAAACTCGATGTTGTAGTCAACCTTCCTCCTGGCATATCTATGGATGACCGCGCTTGGTTAATTACTGAAGGTTGCAATTGTCCAGTCTGTTTATCAGTTAGTGAATCAATGGAAGTTGACGTCACATTCCAATGAGTTGGTATTATGCTAAACAATGCGCAACACTGGAACGCTGCGTACAATGATGCCGACACAACTCAGTTAGGTTGGTATCAAAAGGAGCATGCTGTCTCAATGGATCTAATCTCATCTTGTGATGGGAAGAAGATTATCGATGTTGGAGCCGGAGCTACAACACTTGTCGACACACTTCTTTCGAATGATTATGATGTTACTGTATTGGATGTCTCATCAGAAGCTCTTCGAATTCTTTCTAAGAGACACGGAACTAATATGCAATATATTCAAGGCGATCTGGCCAATGAACTCAAATTAGGAATTTTTGATATCTGGCATGACAGAGCAGTCTTACATTTCTTGTTGAAAGAAAGTGAAAGGAAATCCTATGTCGCAAATATGGAATCGTGTATTGAAAGTGGAGGATATGCGGTTATTGAGACATTCTCCACCGATGGGGAACAGATGTGTTGTGGTCTTGATTTACACACATATGATGAACAGATGCTTACTGATTTGCTGGGTGATAATTGGGTTCTAGTTGATTCAATTAGACACACACATATCAATCCATTCGGCGGCGAGCGTCCATATGTCTCGACAATTTTTAAGCGAAACTAACCTTTAATCAAAGGTGTTGGCCAACCGCTTGGTGTTTATCAAAAACATGGGCAGAATTCCCGCGCTATCAATTGTATCGATTCTTTTTGCTTCTATTGCATCTTTTCCGGTTTCAGGTTGTAGTAATCAAATGCTTACATAGGTGGCTTCATTCCTCTTGGCCTAAATATTACCCACTTCATCTGCTTTATCAGATTCCAGTAAAATCGGAGTCCTTTTGCTATTGATTTGAAAGGGTGTCTAATTATATTGAAAGGATTTCCTACTCCCTTGAGAGGGTACATGAATTGATCAATCATGTTGGGTTCAATGTATTCGTCTACTCCATATATTGACGGACGCTTGTCCTTAGGCATGTTATATGTTCCAAATATTTGGTCCCACAGAGGAATTGCTGCACCATAATTTGTCCAAATCGCTTCAGGCTCATTGCTATGGTGCCAATGATGCATTTCTGGAGTTCCCAAAAATGGGTGTAACCATCTGAATCGAAATCTGACATTTGCATGTAGTAGAAGTCCTAACAGAATTTGGAAAATGGCGAATAACCCTGTGATTTCGGGACTGAATCCTGCTGCGACTAGGAATGCAAAGGCTGGGGCGATCAAAGTTCCATCAAATGGATGTGCTCTAAATCCACTAACCCAATCTAGGTGCTCTGTGGAATGATGAACAGCATGAAATTTCCATAATACTGGTATTTCATGATAAAATCTGTGGGTCCAATAACCTACAAAATCGAACAATAAAAACCCGGCTACAGGTAACCATTTACTCGGTATTTCAGCGACTAATGGTCTAATCAACAATCCCGGAATCCAAGCAAATGAAATAATTGCAACAATTACTGCAGCAATCAAGCCAAGTAGATTCAATAATGGCGATGAGAATGCATAACTTAAATCTAATTTGTAAAGGGGTCGTCGTACTTTTTGTCCCCGATGGCGAGGAAACAATTTCTCTACAGGAACTACTAGAATAAACAGAACTAGTGCTACGAACAAACCTTCAGTTGAATAGTACAAAGCTCCTCCAACTATCAACAATGAAAGTAAACGAATAAATGCTACACCAATCCATCCTCTTTGCTTTTTATCTGGTATTTGTTCTGGAATAAAATCAATTTTCTCTGAGGGAAGTGGTTCAAATTTGATGTCACTTTCCATAAATGTCCTTGCAGCATGCTAGTATTTCTATCTGACTAGTTATTATTTTCAATGCACACCTTTGAGAACTGACACCACTTGCGATGTCTATGGCCAAGATACTGATGATTACTGCAACTTCGGATAATAACCTCGCTTTGGCGGAGAAATGTTCAGATGCTGCACGAGAAATGGGACATGAAGCAGACATTGTCAACCTCGCAGAATTAGATTTTCCAATGTTCACAGTTGCACGCTCTAAAGAATTAGATGTTATTCCTGGAATGGCAGAACTGAAAGCAGCAATGTCTTCCGCAGACTCTTGGATGGTAATTGCTCCTGAATACAATGGATCAATGCC
>Ga0233444_10001401_pt1 | contig 27553 bp, 31 predicted proteins | sample SI_124_October20_6_FD_182792 | JGI IMG/M metagenome (GOLD analysis project Ga0233444, IMG submission 182792) | Seawater microbial communities from Saanich Inlet, British Columbia, Canada - SI_124_October2016_10_MG | ecosystem: Environmental > Aquatic > Marine > Inlet | place: Canada: British... | reverse complement strand
CATATGGAATATTAGTTTTATCTGAAATTTGAATAAGCTCCACTGAAACTATAGGGGGTAAATCAATTGGCTCTCTAAGCATAAACGGTAAGCTTAAGATGGTTAGCAAGACTAAAACAGAGTGAAAACTTATTGAATAGATTAAACTTCTTATCATAGTACATCTTAATTTTTATATGGCTCAGATATTAAAGCAACTTTAGAAAATCCAGCTCCGGAAAGCGTTCCCATAACTTCTAACACTCTTCCATAATTAATGTTTTTGTCTCCCCTTACATAAATTCGTGTATCAGTTCTATTTTTAGCAATAGCTAATAATTTTGGTATCATTTTTTGATATGTAACTTGATGTTCTTGAATATAAATTTCACCCTTAGAGTTTATGGTTAAAGTTAAAGGCTCTTGATCATCAGGTAGAGAGTCTGCTGCGGATTCCGGCAAGTCAACTTGAACTCCGACTGTTAACAATGGGGCTGTAACCATAAAAATAATTAACAGAACTAACATAACATCCACAAATGGTGTCACGTTTATTTCACTCATTGGTTCTTTTTTTGAGCGATTAAAATTAAAAGCCATTATTAAATTATTGATAAAAATCTTTTAGAAAAGTTATCTATTCTAGAAAAATATCTTTGAGTGTCACTATTAAACTTATTGTAAGCCACAACTGCAGGAATTGCTGCTAATAAACCTAAAGCAGTTGCAAACAAAGCTTCAGCTATACCTGGTGCAACTATTGCCAAACTGGTATTTCGAGATATTGCAATTGATTGAAATGAATTCATTATTCCCCAAACTGTCCCAAATAATCCTATAAAAGGCGCTGTTGAACCCACCGTTGCAAGAAATGTAAAATTTTTTTCCACTTTTTTCATTTCATTATCAGTGGCTATTTCTAAGGCTCTACCTACTCTTGCAGCTTGTACTGCAGATGATTGTCTTTTGGTTTTTATTAATTCAGACATAGCAGATTTAAAAATAAGTATTGCTGGATCTTGTGAGTTTACAGGAAGATTATTATTAAAACTTTCTGCGGATTTCGCTTTCCAAAATTTTTTTTCAAAGTCTACAATAGATTTATTAATATTTTTAAATAATTTAAATTTATCAAATATAAGGGCCCATGAAAAAATCGAGCAAGCTATTAATAAAATGATAACAAATTTTACGACGAAGTCAGCTCGCAAAAAGAGCTTCCATAAAGTAAAATCAGTCGCTCCTCCTAATCCTACAACTTGAGCTATATCTTGTTCCATTAAGTTTGATTACTTTTAGATTGTGTCATGAATTTGGCGTTATTAATTAATTTAGGTTTAATTTTCTTCAATAATTCTTGTTTCGCTGTAAAATCTTGCAATTAAAATAGCATCGGATTTATTAACATCCTTTTTTTTTGCAAGCTCATTAGATAACTTTGGGTACATCTCTATTGCTTTTGTTCTACTAGAGTCTTTAGATGAATTTATCAACTCAAAATGTTTCTTCCATTTAGAAGGTCTTACAAAAAAAATCGGTAATTGTAATGCAGCACAAACACCCTTAATTGCTCCAAAAGTTTGACCAAAATTAAACATACTAGTAACACCTTGACCAGGCATCGCATTAACCTGCTCAACAACAACAATGACTTCTTCATTGGTGTTAATATTGTCTTTAATCAAACTTACAAGAAGCGCGCTATTTAATTGTCTTTTATTTTTCTTTCCCTCTGGCATTACTGGCATGTCAAATAAATTTAAAACTTTATTATTTTCTAGTATCGCAATCGCTCCACTCAAACCAGGATCTATTCCTATAATTTTCATTATTTTAAATTTACGAGATTCGCATTAGTAAAAATATTTTGGACATCATCTAACTCTTCTAATGCAGTCAAAACATCTAATATCTCTTCACTTTGGTCCTTATTCAAATCTAAATAATTTAAAGCTCTCCACTCAATAGATGAATATTTAAATATATCAATTTTTTTTTCAAGTTCGGTTTTTATTTTATAGAAATCTTCTTTCTCAGTAATTATTTCATAAATTTCCTTTAGGCTTACACAGTCTCTTGCTCCTGCATTTATTGCAACTTCAAATATTTCTTCTTCTTTAATTTTTTGTTTATCAACCTGAATAACGCCGCAATTCAAAAACATATGAGTTGTTGAACCTGACTCTCCAAGTCTTCCACCATTTTTTTGTAATACTGTTCTTATGCTAGATGCAGACCTGTTTTTATTATCAGTTAAAGTTTCAATTATAAAAGCAACATTAGTTGGGCCAAACCCTTCATATCTTAAACTTTCATAATTTTTATCGCCACTTATTTCTGATTTGCTAATTGCTCTAGAAATATTATCTTTGGGCATATTAGCTTGCTTTGCAGCTTGAATTGCGGTTCGTAATCTAGGATTCATATCAGGATCCTTATCACCTAATTTTGCAGCTACGGTAATTTCTTTAGAAAGTTTAGAAAATATTTTCGACCTTTCCTTATCTGCTCTACCTTTTTTATGTTTTATTCCAGCCCAATGAGAATGTCCTGCCATGATTACTTTGCTAAACTACCTCCATCAATTATTCTGGTGACTTTTTTCGCTAAACCTGTCTCTGTATTAGTTTCTACAATAATACCAGATAATGTTCCTTCCCCTTCTGCAGGAAAATGCTTTACTGCCTTCTTATCTTTTAAGAATTTTTTTACAGAGTTTTCTTTGTTCATTCCAATAACAGAGTTATAGTCACCACACATACCAATATCGGTTTGATAAGCTGTTCCTTTATCCAATATACGAGTGTCTGCAGTAGGGACATGTGTATGTGTTCCGACTACGCAAGTTGCTTGCCCATCAAAAAAGTGTCCTGTAGCCATTTTTTCACTTGTTATTTCGCCATGAAAATCCACTACTAAAAAATCTACATCTTTTTTTAATACCATTTTTTTACTTATATTTTTTGCAGATTGAAAAACATCATCAGTTTTTCTCATAAAAACATTTCCCATAAGATTTATTACTCCAATTTTAAATTTTTTGTCTTTTGAAAAATATATTTCATAACCTTTCCCTGGAGATCCTTCTGCCAGGTTTGCTGGTCTGAGTAATCTATTCTCTTTATCAATGTAGTCAGTTGTTTCTTGTTTATCCCATATATGATTTCCAGAAGTGATTACATCAACACCATTTTTAAAAAATTCTTCTGCAATCTTTTGGGTTATGCCTCTGCCATCATCATCAGCATTTTCACCATTTACAACTACAAAATCTATATTATTATTTTCAATTAATTTAGGTAGCTTATTATTTAAAACATCTCTTCCTGAAGCGCCCATAACATCTCCTAAAATTAATATTTTCATTAATAAATACCTTTTTCTGTCAAGATGTAATCAACTTGGACGTCATTTCTATCTTTTGGAAGCTTATGGTGTTTTTGAAATGAAAAAGCAACACCCACAGTAAAAATATTTCTAAATTTTTTTAAGTATTTATTTAGATAACGATCATAAAAACCTTTCCCATATCCTAATCTAAATTTACGACTATCAAAGGATAAGGTAGGAATTAACATTACATCTGGAATTTCACTACGTGATTTTACCGGTTCCAACATTCCAAATTTATTTACTAGTAAAACTTCATTTTTTTTCCATGGATAAAAATTCATCTGATTGTTTTCTTCAGTTTTGGGAATTAAAATTTGCTTATTTTTCATATAATTATTTTCTAAAAGTTTAAGAATATTTAACTCAAAATTAGATGGATAGTATAAAGCAAATTTTAAATTTTTTTTTTTAAAATTAGATTTAATTAGATCTACAAAAGGTAGAAAAAAATCCTTATCAATTTCATAATATTTTTTTTTTCGTAAATGAGAATATTTTCTTCTAAGTGTGTTTTTTTGTAACATCTACTGTATTTTAGACAGTGCTTCTGTATTAGAAATTATTTTTTCCAATGATTGAGATGTTTTATCAAGCATTGTCTCATATAAATTATTATTTTCTTCTATTATTGTTTTAAAACTATCTAACTCTTCATGTAGTTTTTTAATTTCATCATCCTTATTTTCTTTATATTGAATTGCTAAGGCTTTTATTTCTTTAAATTTATTGGAAATTTCATCAAGTTTTTTTTTCTGATTTGTTACCTTTTGTTTAAGATCAAAATATTCATCGATTAATTGTATAGAAGTTATCAATAATAACTTGTTTTCTCCTATATTACCCAGTTTATCTTTTAACTCTGAATATTTTTTATCTAGAAATTTTGTTAATTTTTTTAAAGACTCCTCCTGGCCATCGTCACATGAAAGGAGGTAATCTTTATTGTTAAATTTAATGTTTATATTTGCCATTTATCAATCTCACTTACCAAACTTTCTGTTTCTTGACTTAATTCCTCAATATCTTGATTAAATTTTTCCTCAAGCTCAGATTTCTTGCCTACTTCGAACTGTAATCTCTTTATCTTTTCTTTGAGATATTTATGCTCTCTCATTAGTTCTTGATTTTTTTTTTCAATTTGTTTTTTTTTATTGGCTAATTCATTTTTCTCAGTTTTAAGTTTTTCAAGTTCATAATTAGGCTGTGAATAACTTAAGGAAATTGAATTTAATTTATCAATTAACTGGTTTAAATTTTGTTCTTTTTTTTCAATTTTACTCATAAAGTTTTTATACCATAATATTGATATAGTTAGTTTAAGTCTATATACGTAATTACAAGTGAGTGTAAAATTAAACCAATTATCAAACGCAATTAGATTTTTATCAATTGATGCTGTTCAAAAGGCAAACTCTGGTCACCCAGGCATGCCTATGGGTATGGCTGATGTTGCGACTGTATTATTTAAATACCACCTCAGGTTTAATCCAAAAAATCCTGATTGGATTAATAGAGATAGATTTATTTTGTCTGCTGGTCATGGTTCGATGTTGCTTTATTCTTTACTTCACCTTAGTGGTTATAAAAGTATTTCTATTGAAGATATTAAAAATTTTAGACAGCTTAACTCAATTTGCGCTGGCCACCCAGAGTACAAAAAAGGAACTGGTATTGAGACCACTACTGGTCCCTTAGGGCAGGGTTTAAGTAATGCAGTTGGAATGGCGATTGCTGAAGAGGTGTTAAGAAAAAAATTTGGATCAGCTTTAATTAGCAATAAAACTTATGTTATTGCCAGTGACGGAGATCTTATGGAAGGAATTAGTCATGAAGCTATGAGCTTGGCAGGACACCTGAAATTAAAGAATTTAATAGTTTTCTTTGATAACAATAAAATTTCAATTGATGGATCTACTTCATTAAGTGTTTCAGACAATTATAAAAAAAGATTTGAATCATATGGTTGGAGTTTTCTAGAAGTAGATGGTCATAATGAAAAACAAATTTCTAGAGCTATTTCTAAAGCTTCTAAATCAAGTAAACCAACTCTGATATCATGTAAAACTATTATTGGTTTCGGTTCACCAAATAAATCAGGTAAAGCTTCATCACATGGTTCTCCACTAGGAGATGATGAGATTGCCTTAGTGAGAAAAAAACTTAAGTGGACTAATAAACCTTTTGAAACACCTCAAGTGATTTTAGATGAATGGAAACAAATTGGAGAAAAAGGTGAAGAGCTTGAAAATATATGGCATAAAACAATTGATAAAAAAAATCCTAAATTAAAATCTGAACTTGAAAATTTTGTTAACCCAGACCTTGGTAGGCTTAAACAACTAATTGAAAATGAAAAAACAAAATATTTTGAATCAAAGCCAAACTTAGCTACGCGACAATGTTCAATGTCGGCTATTGAAGTCATAACTGCTATTGCTCCGCAACTTATTGGTGGCTCCGCAGATTTAAGTGGCTCTAATAATACTAAAACAAACAATTCAAAAATTATTAATTCAAAAAACTTCAATGGAAATTATATTCACTATGGAGTTAGGGAGCACGGGATGGCTGCTGTAATGAATGGTCTAGCTCTTTATGGTGGAATAATTCCTTACGGTGGAACATTTTTGATTTTTTCAGATTATTGCAAACCTTCAATAAGATTATCTGCTTTAATGGGCTTAAAAGTAATTTATATTTTTTCACATGACTCAATTGGTCTTGGTGAAGATGGCCCTACCCATCAACCTATTGAACAACTAGCTGGATTAAGAGCTATTCCAAACTTAAATATTTTTAGGCCTGCAGATATTAATGAGACTTTAGAATGCTGGGAAATAGCATTAAAAAGCCATAACACTCCGAGTGTAATTGCGCTGTCAAGACAAAAAGTTCCCTACATTAATCCAAAAAATTCTATAGAAAATAAATGTATTAATGGAGCTTATGAGGTCAATATTACTTCACATGAAAGTAATGTAACTTTAATTGCATCAGGTACAGAAGTTGAGTTAGCATTAAAAGTTCAGAATAAATTAAAAGAAAATAATATTCATTCAAAAGTAATTTCGATGCCTTGTATGGAGCTTTTTGATAAACAGCCTGAGGAATATAAAAAAAATTTAATTGAGGAAAATTCTTTGGTTATTACCATAGAGGCTGGCAGTATAACGCATTGGCAAAAATATATTAAAAATGAAGGTTTTAATTTTGGTATAGATCAGTTTGGTGAAAGCGCTCCTTACAAAGAAGTCTATGATCATTTTAATTTAACTGAAGATAAAATTACGAGTTATATTCAAACAAAGTTAAGAAAATAATCAAAATTGATGGACGAAATAAATTTTTTTCCTGAAAATTTAAAACTTAACAATCAAAAAGTAATTCTTAGATTGGATTTAAATGTTCCATTAAAAGATAAAGTAATCCAAGATGATACAAGAATAGCATTATGCTTGCCTTTTATAAAAAAATTAGTAGAAAAAAAAGCCAAAATAATAATCATTAGTCACCTAGGTCGACCTAACGGAATTAAAATCCCTGAATTATCTTTAATACCAGTTTATAAATATTTAAAAAAATCCTTATCATCGAATATATTTTTTTTTATGGGAAATTTAGATGAAGATGTTCAAAATAAATTTTCTTATTTGAAAGAAGGTGAAATAATATTATTAGAAAATATTAGATTTTTTAAAGAAGAAAATAACAACGATGAAAATTTTGCTAAAAAATTAGGGTCTCTAGGCAATATTTATATAAATGATGCTTTTTCCTGTTCTCATAGAAAACAAGCTTCAATTCATAAAATTACAAAATTTGTAAAAAAATCTTTTGCAGGTCCTTTATTAAAAAAAGAAATCAATGCGATAAATCTTGTTGTTCAAAGTAAAAAAGAGCCAGTAACATGTATTATTGGAGGGTCAAAAATTTCAACAAAGATTAACGTTATTACAAGTTTAATTGATAAAATTAACAATTTAATAATCATTGGAGCTATGGCAAATAATTTTTTTGTTTACAAAAATTTGAAAGTTGGAAAATCTTTAATTGAAGAAAATACAAAAGAAATAATCAAAAAAATTTATGAAAAAGCTAAGGTATCTAAATGTGAAATCTTAATTCCCGAAGATTGTAAAGTTGGTTCAAGTTTTATGGACATTGGGAAAAACAAAGATTTAAACTTAGTAGAAGACAATGAGATCATTTTGGATATAGGGCCTAAAACGATAGAAAAAATTAAATACAAAATCAATCAATCAAATACAATTTTGTGGAATGGCCCAGCAGGATACTTTGAAAATAAAAGTTTTATGAATGGCACAATGGAAATAGCTGAGACAATTTCTAAAAATACAATTGAAAAATCTTTAATTTCAGTTTTAGGAGGTGGGGACACCCTTGCGGCTATTAGAAAAAGTAAAAGTAAACTTTCTTTTACACACTTATCAACAGCAGGTGGGGCATTTCTAGAGTTTCTTGAAGGAAAAGACTTGCCTGGTCTTAGTGTTTTAAAATAAATAAACGTTATGACGCTTAATGAAATTGCAAAAAAAATGTGCGCTAAAGGCAAGGGAGTTCTGGCTGCCGATGAAAGCACCGGCACGATTGCAAAACGATTTAAAAGTATAAACGTTGAAAATTTAGAAAAAAATAGATTGATATTCAGACAAACTTTATTTGATGCTAGCGGAATGAAAGACTACATAGGAGGTGTTATACTTTTCGACGAAACTATCAAACAAACAACAACTCTAGGGCCAACTATTCCTGAATTAATTTCAAATCAAGGCGCGGTTCCTGGAATTAAAGTAGATAAGGGAGCAAAACCTCTCGCAGGATCAAGTGATGAAACTATTACAGAAGGACTGGATGGTTTACGAGAGAGATTAAAGGAATATTTTGAACTTGGAGCTAGATTTACAAAATGGAGAGCGGTTTATAAAATTGGAAACAGTTACCCCTCACCTCAATCAATAAAATCTAATGCACATGCATTGGCAAGATACGCGGCTTTAGTACAAGAAGCCAAAATGGTTCCTATAGTTGAACCTGAAGTCTTAATGGATGGCTCACATAATATTAATAAATGTTATCAGGTTACAACGGATGTACTTAATGAATGTTATAATGAATTAGAAATTCAAAAAGTTGATTTAAAAGGAACGGTTTTAAAGCCAAATATGGTTTTACCTGGATCCGAATGTAAAGAAAAATCTACTACAGAAGAAATAGCAAAAAAAACTTTGGAATGTCTTAAAAAGAACGTTCCTAGTGAAGTTCCTGGTATCGCTTTTTTATCAGGTGGACAATCTGAAATTGAATCTAGTCAAAATCTTAATGAAATAAATAAAATTAATGACACAAAATTCCTAATTACCTTTTCTTACGGTAGAGGCTTGCAGGCGAGTGCGTTAAAAGTGTTTGGTAAAAATCAGGAAGATATTCAAAACATTCAAAAAGCATTTAATCATAGAGCTAAAATGAACGGACTTTCTTCAAAAGGAGAATGGTCTAAAAGTTTAGAAAATCACTCAGTCGCTTAATTACATTGAAGAAATTTGTATATTTAATTTCTCCTAATAAAATAAATAAAAATTTTCATAATGAATTAGACAAAGTTTTATCTTACGGAAATGTAAAATTTTTTCAGTTAAGATTAAAAAAAAGTAAGCTAAAAAATTTTATAAAAATTGCCAAAGAAATTAGAAAGATCACATTAAAACATAATGTAAAATTTATGATAAATGATGACTATACAGTAGCATCAAAGTCTAAAGCCGATGGGTGTCACATGGGTCAACTTGATGGTTCTGTAAAAATAGCAAAAAAAAAACTTAAAAATAAAATTATAGGTGTTACTTGTCACAACTCCAAATATCTTGCTAAAAAAGCTATTAAAGATAAAGCTAATTATTTAGCTTTTGGCTCTTTTTATAAATCTAAACTTAAACCAAATGCAAAAAAAGCTAATTTAGGGATTTTGAGATGGTCAAAAAAGAATATTAAAAAGCCAATTGTAGTAATTGGAGGAATAAATAATTTAAATTATAAAAGATTAATTAAATCTGGAGCAAAATATATTGCATTATCAAGTTTTATTTGGGATAACCCAAAATTAAACCCTGAGTTAGCTATAAGAAAATTTAAATGAAAATTACTGCTATTGAGATTAAACCTGGAATGATAATCGAACATAAAAATGATTATTGGAATGTTTTAAAAACACAACATGTAAAACCTGGAAAAGGTGGGGCCTTTAATCAAGTTGAATTAAAAAGTATAGTTAAAGGCACAAAGTTAAACGAAAGATTTAGATCAAGTGAGACTGTTGAGAAAGCAGAAGTTGAAGAAAAAAAATTTAATTTTTTATATATAGATGGTGAAAACTGCCACTTTATGGATAATACAACTTTTGAACAAGTTGAAATCGTCAAATCTTTAACAGGTGAGAAATATAAACTTTTAAAAGAAAATTTAGAGGTGACAATTTCTTTTATGGAAGAAAAACCTATTTCAATAGAACTTCCAAATAATATTGAATGCACTATTGAAACGACTGATGCTGCAATAAAAAATCAAACTGCTTCTTCTTCTTATAAGCCTGCACTACTTGATTGTGGTATTAAAATTAATGTTCCTCCATTTATCGAAAGTGGAGAAAAAATTATTATCGATACTCGAACCTTAGAATACGTTAAAAGAGTTAATTAATGAGATTAAATTCTCCCCAAATTAATTTAATAACTAAGGCATGCTTAAAAGCTTCAAGATCTTTAATCAGAGATTTTGGAGAAATTGAAAATTTACAAGTTTCAGCAAAAGGCCCTGGAGATTTTGTTACATCTGCTGACAAAAGAACTGAAAAAATATTAATTGACGAATTGCAAAAAGCACATCCCGAATATGGAATTGTAACTGAAGAGATAGGAATTATAAATAAGTCAAATCTTAAAAATAGATGGATAATAGATCCAATAGATGGAACGATGAATTTTTTAAATGGCGTTCCCCAATTTGCAATTTCTGTTGGGTACGAAGAAGATGGAGAGATAAAATGTGGAGTAATATTTAATCCTATAATGAATGAAATGTTTTGTGCTGAAAAAGGTAATGGAGCATACTTAAATAATTCAAGAATTAGAGTCTCAAATAAAAAAAAAATTCAAGATTCTTTGCTTGTAACAGGCGGCCCAAAAATGACTAGTAAAATTAAAGATAAAATTTTTTCTGAATATATTAATGTTTCAAAAAATGTTTCAAATGTTAGGAAGTTTGGAAGTGCTGCTTTAGATATGGCCTATGTGGCTTGTGGAAGATTTGACGGTTATTGGCAAAGGGAGTTAAACTACTGGGACATAGCCGCAGGTATAATAATTATAAAAGAAGCTGGAGGTTTTGTTGATTTTTTTGAAGAAGATGCAAACTATCCTTTAAAAAAGAATATTTTGGCTTCTAATTCCAATATTAACAATGAATTAAAAGATCTTATTTACAAAAAAGATATTGAGTAAAAACTATTATTAATATAAAACTCGGCAAATGAAAAAAAACATACATCCAAATTATCACAAAATTAAAGTCGTAATGACTGATGGCACAGAGTTTGAAACTAGATCAACTTGGGGTAAAGAAAACGATGTTTTAAAATTGGACATTGATCCAAAATCACACTTTGCTTGGACCGGTGGAACTCAAAAAATAATGGATAAAGGTAGAGTGAGTAAATATAATAAAAAATTTAGCAACCTAAGAACAAAAAAATAATCATATGACCAAAGTTCCATTCATGCCAAAAGCAACTGCTGTTTGGCTAGTAGAAAATACAACATTAACTTTTAAGCAAATAGCTGAATTTTGTAATTTACATGAGCTCGAAATTAAAGGAATAGCTGATGGAGATGTTGCTAAAGGAATAAAAGCTTACAACCCTATTTTAGCAGGTCAATTACCTAGGGAAGAAATAGAATTATGCTCAAAAGATCCAGATAGAAAATTAGAACTTTTAAAAAAAATTGAGGAAGTTGAAATAAAAGAAAGAAAAAGACCTAAGTACACTCCATTATCTAAAAGGCAAGACAGACCAGACGCAATTCTTTGGTTATGTAAAAATGCATCAGAATTAACCGATGGACAAATTTCCAAACTAGTGGGAAGCACTAAAGGTACAGTCTCACTTATAAGAAAAAGAAGTTATTGGAACTTCTCTAACTTGAAACCAAGAGACCCTGTTATCCTTGCATTATGCACTCAAGAGGCTTTTCAAAAGAGCCTTGAAAAGGCTCAAAGAAGAGTAGAAAGAGAAAAAAAAGCTAAAATTAGAGAAGAAAAAAAAGCACAAGCAGCTTCTCTCTAGACAAATAGAATTACTAATGATAATTACCATTAAAATTAACTGGAGGTTTTTATTAAAATAGACGTTAAAGATAATAATGTAGAGCAAGCAATCAGAGTTTTAAAAAGAAAGCTGCAAAAAGAAGGTTTTTTCAAAGTCATGAAAATGAAAAGTACATACGAAAAACCATCTGAGAGAAAAAAAAGAGTTCAAACAGAAAATCTAAAAAGAGTAAAAAAACTTCAAAAACTAAAAAATAGGTACTAAATTTATTTAAAATGAGAGGATTAACAATGCCATCTGGTAAAGTAAAATGGTTTAACGCCAAAAAAGGCTACGGATTCATTACTGACGATAAAACGCAAAAAGATATTTTTCTTCATGTCTCAGCACTAGAAAGTTCAAAGCTAAGAGTTTTAAAAGAAGAACAAACTATAGTTTACGACATAAAAGAAGAGAAAGATAAACTTCAAGCTATTAATATTAAGAAAAAATAATTTATCGCGGGGTGGAGCAGTCTGGTAGCTCGTCAGGCTCATAACCTGAAGGTCGTAGGTTCAAATCCTACCCCCGCAACCAAAAAATGACAAAAGATATAAGAAATATTACAATCATAGCTCACGTTGACCACGGTAAAACAACTTTAATTGACACTTTAATGAAACAAAGTGGTTCATTTAGAGAAAACGAAGTAGTTGAAGAGAGAGTGATGGACTCGGGAGAATTGGAGAAAGAAAGAGGGATTACAATCTTAGCAAAACCTACTTCCATAGACTGGAAAGATTCAAGGGTAAATATTATAGACACTCCTGGTCACAGAGATTTTGCGGCAGAAGTAGAAAGAGTATTACATATGGCTGATGGAGCATTATTATTAATAGACTCTGCAGAGGGAGTCATGCCTCAAACTAAATTTGTTTTGGCAAAAGCTTTAAAACAAGGCCTGAGACCTATAGTTGTTATTAATAAGTTAGACAAAGCAGATCAAAGGGCAAACGAAGTGTTAGATGAAACATTTGATTTATTTGTTAGTTTGGATGCAAATGAGGAACAGTTAGATTTTCCAGTTCTTTACGCTAGCGGTCGTTCTGGATGGGCAACGAAAGAAATTGATGGTCCAAGAGAAAATTTGCACCCATTACTAGATTTAATTATTGACCATGTAAAACCAGCAAAATTAGATAAAGACAAACCTTTTGCTATGTTATCTACATTATTATATGCCGACAGTTTTTTAGGTAGAAGTTTAGTTGGTAGAATAAATCAAGGAACAGCCAAAGCTAACCAACAAATTAAGGCCATAAATCTAAAAGGTAACAAAGTTGATGAAGGTAGACTAACTAAAATTTTTAGATACGAAGGAACCAAGAAAGTTCCAATAGAAATAGGTGAAGCTGGAGATATTGTTATAATTGCAGGTTTGGAAAAGGCTAATGTGGCTGACACTATCTGTGATTTAGAAATAAATGAACCAATTAGTGCCACCCCCATTGATCCGCCTACAATGTCGATAACTGTTACAGTTAATAGTTCTCCTTTAGCTGGCACAGAAGGAAAAAAATTAACAAGTACTCAAATTAGAGATAGATTAATGTTGGAAGCTGAAAATAACGTAGGAATTACATTTGGAGAAAATGAAAACAAGGATTCATTCGTTATTAGCGGTAGAGGTGAGCTGATGCTAGAAATACTATTGACTCAAATGAGACGTGAAGGATTTGAAATGACTGTAAGTCCTCCAAAAGTTTTATTTCAAAAAGATGACAATGGAAATAAATTAGAGCCAATCGAAGAAATTACAATGGATTTAGATGAAGAGCATTCATCAAAAGTCATAGACTCGATGAATAGAAGAAAAGGAAAGCTAATAGACCTTAAAGACACTGGAAAAGATAAAAAGCGTTTAATTTTTCATGCACCTACACGAGGTTTAATGGGTTACACGAGTAGATTTTTAACCTTAACAAAAGGCACAGGGGTAATAAATAGATTATTTCATACTTACGGTGAATACACTGGAGATATGGAGGGTAGAAGAAATGGTGCTTTAATTTCTATGGAAAAAGGTAAAGCTGTCGCCTTTGCGATATTTAATTTGCAGGCAAGAGGGGAAATGTTCGTTACTCATAACGATCCCGTTTATGAAGGAATGATTGTTGGGTTATCCTCTAAGAGTGGAGACCTTGAAATTAATGTTATGAAAGGCAAAAAACTTACTAATATGAGAACTCAAGGAACAGATGAAAATGTTGTGCTGACACCTGTTAGAAAAATGGCAATTGCCGAACAGTTGAGTATGCTAAACACGGACGAAGCCCTTGAAATCACTCCTAAATCCTGCAGACTAAGGAAAGCTATTTTAAATCCTCATGATCGAAAAAGACAGTCTAAAGCTTCTTAAAGCTTAAATTTAGACTTTTTACTATCTTCTAAAAATCCTTTAACTGTATCAATTGTCATAGATTTAAAACTCTTACCAAAAGAATTGATTTGATTTATTACCTTTGGAGGCATGGTAATAATATTACATTTTATTTGTTTAGCTTGTATATAATTGTATGCTTCTCTAGTACTTGCCCAAAGTATCTCTATTTTTTTATTTTTTTTAGTTAAAGAAATACTTTTTTTAAATATAGGAAGTGGATCTTTTCCTTTATCTGCCATTCTGCCTGCAAAAATAGATATGATTGATCTTGTTTTTTTATTTAGATTTTTATAAATTTTTTGTGTTTGTTCGTAAGTATAAACTGCAGTTATATTCAATTTTATTCCCTTATCGCTCAATTCTTTAATGACCGAACCCATAAACACACCTTTAGAATTAACAACTGGTATTTTTACATAAACATTTTTCCCCCAATTGTGTATTTTATAGGCCTGTTTAAGCATTTCTTTGGGTTGATCCGCAAAAACTTCAAATGAGATTGGTTTTTTTTTACAAACTTTTAATATCTTTAAAGAATAGTCTTTATAATTTTTTGCTCCAGCTAGTCTCATTAAACTTGGATTAGTCGTAAAGCCATCAACAGCAGATTTTTTATTAAAAAATTTTATTGTTTTAAAATCAGCGATGTCACAGAATATTTTAGTTTTCATTAATCTAAATTTTTTACAATTTCTTCTGTCATTTTCTTAGCGTCGGCAAATAACATTAACGTATTATCTTTATAAAATAATTCATTATCTATACCTGCGTATCCGGGTGATAAACTTCTCTTTACAAATAAAACAGATTTACATTTTTCTACATCAAGAACCGGCATACCAAAAATTGGGCTTTGTGGGTCTGTTTTTGCAACTGGATTTGTTACATCATTAGCTCCAATAACAAAAGCAACATCTGAATTAGCAAAATCATTATTTATGTCTTCGAGTTCAAAAACTTCATCATAAGGTACATTAGCTTCAGCTAATAAAACATTCATGTGACCAGGCATTCTTCCTGCGACTGGGTGTATCGCGTACGTCACCTTAATATCATTTTTTTTTAATTTATCTACCATTTCTCTTAGAGCGTGTTGTGCTTGTGCTACAGCCATTCCATAACCGGGAACTATAATCACTGAAGAAGCATTTTTCATTAAAAAAGCGGCGTCCTCTGCATTTCCGCTTTTAACTGGTTTTTGATCTTTCTTTTCATTTGTATTGTCAGAAGAATTATCTGCACCAAAACCTCCTAGTATAACGCTAACAAAAGATCTATTCATTGCTTTACACATTATGTAAGAAAGAATTGCTCCAGAAGATCCGACTAATGCACCAGTAATAATTAAAGCTGAGTTTTCTAAAGTAAATCCAATTCCTGCTGCTGCCCAACCTGAATAAGAGTTAAGCATTGAAATAACGACAGGCATATCTGCGCCACCAATTGGTATAATTAATAATACCCCCACCAAAAAAGAAATTGCTAATAAAGTCCAAAAAATATTATCGGACTGAGTCTTACATAAATAAAATATTAAGACAAAAGTTGCTATTCCTAGCATTAAATTTAAAAAATGTTGGCCACTAAATATAATTGGGGAGCCAGACATTATTCCTCTAAGTTTTAAGAAAGCTATTATTGAGCCAGAAAAAGTTATAGCTCCCACAGCAGCACCAATGGACATCTCTATTAAACTTGCTAATTTTATATTTCCTATAGTTCCAAGATTAAAGGCTTCAGGGTTTAAATATGCTGCAATGGCCACAAAAACGGCAGCTAATCCAACAAGGCTATGAAAACCTGCAACTAACTCTGGCATTGCGGTCATTGGTATCTTAAAAGCAATAAATGCACCTATTGCTCCACCAATCACTAAAAAAATAATAACATAAACTAATGAAGTAGAAAAATTGCCAACAGATAAAAATGTTACAAAAATTGCAATTATCATTCCTGCAATTCCAAAATAATTTCCTTGTCTTGATGTATCTGGAGAGGATAACCCTCTTAATGCAAGAATAAATAGGATGCCTGATAATAAGTAAAAAACTGCTGAAAGATTAGCTGAAATCATTATTTCTTGCCTTTCTTTTTTTTATACATTTGAAGCATTCTCTGTGTTACTAAAAAACCTCCAAAAATATTTACCGCCGCTAAAATGATGGCAATAAACCCAAACGTGCTCGATGTGTTGAAAACATTTTCTGATGAGCCAGCTAATGCAGCAATTATGGCTCCAACAATAATTACAGATGAAATAGCATTTGTAACTGACATTAAAGGTGTATGTAAGGAAGGAGTTACACTCCACACAACATAGTATCCTATAAAAATTGATAATATAAATATACTCAGTCTAAATATAAACGGGTCTATTTCCACTATTTAATCTCCTTAATCAAAGTTTTATCTATAATTTCATCTTCCAAATTAATATTAAAATCTTTTTTTTCTTTACTGAATAAATTTCTTATAAAACTAAAAAGGTTTTTAGCGTAAAGACTAGAAGCTGTTAAAGGAAGTCTGTTCATTAAATTATTTACTCCAATTATTTTAATACCATTAACAATATTAATTTTACCAATTTCAGAAAAAGCTGAATTTCCACCCTGCTCTACTGCTAAATCATAAACTATCGAACCAGGTTTCATTAATTTAACGAGTTCTTCACTTAAAATTCTTGGGGCAGGCTTACCTGGTATTAAAGCAGTACAAATTACTATATCATTTTTTTTTAGAGCATCTTTCATCATCTCAGCTTGTTTTTTTTTAAAATCTTCACTAACTTCTTTCGCATAACCTCCTTCAGTTTCTAAATTTTCAGATTGTTCTACTGTCAAAAATTTACCTCCTAAACTTTCAACTTGTTCTTTTGATGCAGCTCTTACATCGGTGGCAGAAACTATTGCGCCTAATCTCTTAGCTGTTGCAATCGCTTGCAAACCAGCAACGCCAGCTCCAATAATTAAAACTTTTGCGGCCGGCACTGTTCCAGCAGCAGTCATCATCATTGGTATAGCCTTTTCAAACTCATATATCGAGTCAATAACTGATCTATAGCCTGCTAAATTTGATTGTGATGATAAGACATCCATGGATTGGGCTCGAGATATACGAGGTAACAATTCTAATGAAAATATATTAATATTTTTTTTTAAAATATTATTAATCTTGCTTTGATTTTTTGAAGGATTTAACATTCCCACCAAAATAGTTTTATTTTTTAGGTTTAAAATTTCTTCATCTGATGGGCAATTTACTTTTGTTAGTAAATTACAATTATTTAAAACTTCCTTTGAAGAGCTCTTAATTTGTACACCGACTGTTTCATATTCTTTATCTGTTATTCCAATATGAGTAGCATAATCATTTTCAATAAAAACTTTTAAACCTAAATTTATAATATTTTTTGCAGTCTCAGGGGTAATTGAAACCCGTTTTTCTATTGTTAAGTTTTCTTTAATTGAGCCAACTATCATTTGTAAATCTTTTTATCTTTTAAAGTAATGTGATTGCTAAAACGACTAATAGAGCGATCACAGCTATTGTTCCCCATAAAACAAATTTTGTGAAACTGTTATAGGTCTTTTTGAATTCTTGTTCGCTCATTATTAACCTTGGCGAGCTTTAAATTTTGGATTTTTTTTATTTATAACGTAAAGCTTTCCTCTACGCTTAACTAATTTAGAGTTAAGATCTCTTTTTTTTAATGATTTTAAGGAGCTAGCTATTTTCATAATTTTTAAAGCCTGGCAATGTCCTACTCTTCCATATCTTAAGACAAAGTACCATCGGCGCTGAAGGACTTAACTTCCGAGTTCGGTATGGGATCGGGTGTGGCCCCTTCGCAATAATTACCAGGCAGAAACTTATATTATTTTTAAAATGGTATGTAAATAGCTCAAAAATGCTCTTTTTAAGGTAATTTGGTGGGCGTGATAAGAATTGAACTTATGACCTCTACGATGTCAACGTAGCGTTCTACCACTGAACTACACGCCCAATCTAATTAACAGGTATTTTATTTTTAACTTAAATAAAAGTAATTTTTGATAATAAAAGGATAGTCCAAGATTTTTAAATTTTAATTCATTGTTTTCAATCCATTCTTTTAGTTCCTCTATATGTATTTTAATATTTTTTTTTGAATAATTACTTTCATGTTCTCGGTAGAACGCAAGAGGTGCTTGAATAGATCCAATGTTGAGTGTTGTACTTAATTTTACAAAAAAATCAAAATCTCCAATTATGTTTAATTTCTCATTAAATTTTGCGGACTTGAAAATTTCACTCTTTATGCATGTGGTTAATATTCCAATAGTATATTTTTTAAGAATTTTTTTAGTAATTCTACCATTTGGAAGAAAAAAATTAAAATAAATATGTTTATGTTTTTTTTTTTCATTAAATAAAAAAAAATTTGAATAAACCATTGAGTATTGTTTGTTCGTTTCAAGAAATTCGATTTGTTGTTGAATTTTATCCTTAGTCCAAAAATCGTCTGTATCTAAAAAACATATATATTTTCCATTAATTTTTTTAATAGCCTCGTTTCTAGCATGGTATAAATTTAAAAAAGAATTTGATCTATAAATTTTAATTCTTTTATCATTAAAAGATGATGCTATAGCTACACTTTTATCGTTTGAAAAATTATCATAAAATATTAATTCCCAATTATTGTATGTTTGATTTAAAACACTATTTATACTTTCATATAAAAATTTTTCACCGTTATGGCAATTCATAATTATACTTGTTAAAGGGTTTTCTTTTTTAAACATATGATTGAATAGTTTTTTTAATTCCAGCTTTCAATTTTATTTTAGGTGTCCAATTAAATTTTTTTTTTGATTTTTTTATTGAAGGGTAAAGAGAATTTATTTCATCTTTTCTCATTGTGATTTTACCAAATTGTGGTTTACCTAAACCAATAATGGATTGTATCATTTTTATGATTTGTTTTACAGAAACTGGTTTACCTGAACCTACGTTAAATATTTCCTTTCGAAATTTTATTTGTTTAAAAATTTTTTTTATTAATTCTACAAAATCACCTACATATAAAAAATCTCTTTTTTGCAATCCTAAAGAACAATCAAATTTTTTATTTTTCAAACAAGCTTCTATGGTTTGAGGTATTAATCTATTATTTTTTTGTTTTGGACCATAAATTTGATAAGGTCTTAAAATTATATAAGGGAAATCATATATTTTTCCAACACTTTTTAAAAAGTCAGATGCTTTTAATTTAGACAGTCCATAAGATCCTCTGGGTTTGCATTTCTTGTTTTCTGACTGAGGTGAAGACTGATTACCATACTCAAGACTGCTTCCTACTTGAATAAAAGTTTTTATTTTTTTTTTTTTGAATACACTAACAAGATTTTTACAGCCATGAAAATGACAATTCATGTTTTCTTTTTTTTTAGAATGATCAATATAACCGCTTAAATTTATAATATGATCAAAATGACAATTTAACTTTTTTTTTAAATCTTTGAATTTTGTTATATCGCAATAAATATATTTTATATTTCTTAATCGTTTTTTTTTTTTTTTTTTTTTTTTTTTTTTTTTTTTTTATAATTTTTTTTTTTTTTTTTTTTTTTTTTTTGATAATGAGTATAAAAAGTATTTTTTTTTAGATAGATTTTTAAGCACGTGATAACCAATAAATCCAGTACCGCCCACTACTAAAACTTTATCTTTCATTTAAATTTTTTTATTTTTGATTGCTTGTTCTAAAATTTCTTTATCACGTATGGTGTCAACACATTGCCAAAAGCCATTGTGTTTATATGCACCTAATTTTTTTAGACTACTTAGTTTCTCTAAGGGATGCTGTTCTAATACAGTTTTTCTACTTTTTATATAGTTCAGAATTTTTGGTTCCATAACAAAAAATCCGCCATTTATCCAACCCTCATCAAGTTTTGATTTCTCTTTAAAATATTTTACAGTTTTTCCAGATAATTTAATTCCTCCAAATCTTGCGGGAGGTCTAACAGCGGTTAATGTTGCTATATATTTATTATTTTTATGAAAATTGTATAATTTTTTTAAATCGACGTCAGATAAACCGTCTCCATAAGTCAGCATAAATGTTTCATTTTTAATGTATTTTTTTAAACAATGAATTCTTCCACCTGTCATAGAATTAATACCGGTATTAATAATTTTAATATTTAAATTTAACAAGTTTTTTGTAAAATAATTTTCAATAACTTTACTTTTGTATCCACTGGCAACTATAAAATCCTTAAATCCATATTTTGTATAGTGATTGATTATTCTAACAATGATAGGGATGTTTAGTATCTTTATCATAGGTTTTGGTATTAATTTTGTGTATTCGGACAATCTTGATCCTTTACCTCCAGCTAATATTATTACTTTCATAACTTTTTCTCGTATTCTTTAATTTGTTGAAATGTAACTCTTGACATATTTTTTTGTTTATAAAACATTTCATACCATTGTGTCGTCATTTTTATAGTTTCATTAAATGACAACCTATTTTTCCAATTTAATTTTTTTCTAGCTTTAAACGAATTTAGTTTGAGTAATTTTGACTCTTTAAATGTTTTTAATTTTTTGAGCTTCCATTTAACTTTTGGAGATAATGTTTTTATTTGCTTGATAACATCTATAACTCTTTTATTTTGAATATTTTTAGGCCCAAAATTAAAAGCTTCACCATTTAAATCAGTTTTATTATTAAGTTTTATGGCAAGAGTTAAATAACCTGATAAAACCTCTAGTACGTGCTGCCATGGCCGTGTTGAATTAGGACTTCTGATTGTTACTGCTTTTTTTAACGACCATGATTTAAAACAATCTGGTATTATTCTATTATTTGACCAATCACCACCTCCAATAACATTGCCTGCTCTAGTAATTGCTATTTTTAAATTTTTTTTATTGGAAAAATAACTTTTAATATATGATTGGATTATAAATTCCGCACATCCTTTGGAAGCGCTGTAAGGATCGTATCCTCCAAGTTCATCTGTTTCTTTATATCCTCTAGAAATTTCTATATTTTTGTAACTTTTATCACTTGTAATTATTACTATAGAGCATTTATTTTTTAACACTCTGATACTTTCTAAGACATTACATGTTCCAATTGCATTAGTCGTAAAAGTATTTGTTGGATCCTCATATGATTTTTTTACTAGGGATTGAGCTGCAAGATGAAATACGTAATCTGGTTTAAAATTTTTTACGATTTTTTTTAATTTTAATAAATTTCTTATATCAACTCTATGATCTATTATTTTACCTTTTAAATTTAAAACTTTGAATAGTGAAGGGTTTGTAGGGATATCCTTTGCTACGCCACATATATTTGCACCTAATTTTTCTAGCCAAAAAGTTAACCAGGAACCTTTGAAACCAGTATGTCCAGTTATTAAAACTTTTTTATTATTAAAAAATTTTTTCATTCTTGTAATAAAATTAAATCTGTAAATAGAGAGTGCTTGTTTTTTTTTTCATTATCCCAACCATTTTTTAAATCATCTAAAGATTTTTCGTTTATTGAATGTGCTTGTAATTCTGAATTTGACAAATCTACATAATAGTTAAAATTTTTAATAATCTGGAATATTCTTTCCCAATCACCGCTTCTTTTTAAGCCATAAGGCCAGAATTCTATTACTATTGGTATTTTATTTTTAATAACATTTTTGCTTCCTTCTAGAATTTTTGCTTCATGCCCCTGAGTATCAATCCAAACTAAGTCATTCTCTTTATTAACATTTGGAAACAGGCTATCAAATGTTTTTGTTTTAATATCTATTAATTTCCTATTTTCCTCACCTCTTAAATTAAATTTAACTTCTTCTTTTACACGGTGATCTCCAGAATTATTTTTTGCTAATTCCATTTTAACAATTTGATCATTTTTATTTGATAAGGCATAATTATATGGAGTAATTTTATTTTCAAGATTATTGAGAGTTATGTTAGTTTTAAGTAATTCAAAATTTCTATTTTCTGGCTCTACCGCCTTGCAGCTTTTTACTAATTGTCTTTTTGTTGCTGGAATACAAATTGTTCCTATATTCGCACCGATATCAAAAAAATTTTCTATTTTTTTTTTTTTTTTTAAAAAATTTAAAGTTTTTTTTAATTTAATAAGATCAAATTCATCTCTTAAAAAAATATCTTTTGAAATTATATTGTCATTTGAAAATATAATAAACCTTTCACCATTTTTATTTTTTAATCCAATATATTTAGAGTAGTTTTTTTGTAGATCAAATAATAATCCTCTAATAAAAAAACTTTTATTGTTAAAAATGGGATACAAACAAAAATAAATAATATTATAAATTATTTTTTTTAAACCTGTAAAACTTAAAATAAATTTTATTTTGTTTTTTACACTTAAACTCCAAAAATTTTTAAAAGTAAATTGATTTAAATATTTTTTCATTTTTTTAATTATTTATTAAATTTTTAGATACTTATATGAAACATATAATCCTATATTTATTTTAGATTAAACCAATTTCTCTCTATAATTTTTTTAACTATAAAATTTCCTCCATATTCAGTAATGTGTCCAGCGATATCTCTGTGTATAATTTTATTGTTGATCGTAGAAATTAAACATGTTTTTTTTTTGTTGTCACAGATTAGATCAAAATGGTCTAAATATTTTATATTAAATTCTTTTGCTTTATTTTGTAAGAATTTATTATTTTCGATGACTGAATTTTCAATTAAAGAATAATAAACTTTTTCTATCGTATTCAATTCATCTTTTTTTGGAAATCTATTATTTTCTAAAATAAATCTCTCTAAAGGGAAACTTCTTTGAAAAAATATTTTTTGTTGAAAATTTTTATTATAATTTACTGGAGTCTCATATTTTAATTTATTTAGATTAAATGATGGAAAATCTGATACCAAAAATATTTCCTTATTATTTTCTAATAAAAAATTAATAGTTTCGTCTAAATTATCTAAAGTTTTGGGGTACCATTTGGTTTTTAAAACCACAATGTCGGAGTTTAAAAAATTTTTAATATCTTTATTCATTTTATTTTTATCACGAGAAAATGTTCTTTGGCAAAGATCTTTTTTATTTTTAATTATTTTTTTTATACAATGCACTTGTGTAGAAAAATAATTTAATTCATATTTTCTATTAACTACTTTACTTGATAATAATGACCCATAAAAATCTCTTCCATGTGAATTTCCTATGATTAATAATTTTGGTTTTTTTTGAGTATTTAGAATATTTTTATTTTTTAAAATTGGAGAAATATCTTTGTTTTCAATTATTTTTTTTTGATAGTCAGTGAAATTAAGTTTATTTGGGTAGCCATTATTTCCTACAATATGAGAGCTAAACAATATTATCATCACTAATAAAGGTAAAAGAAAAAAATTTAATTTTTTTAAAGAACTTTTTGAATTTCTGAATGTTTTCTCAACGTAATTATAAGTAAGATGAGATAAAAAAAATGACAATATTATTATCAATACTTTTAAAATGATCATCTCTTCGAAATAGTTTCCGTACAAATGTCTAAAAAAAGAAAAGATTGGATAATGCCAAAGATATAAAGAATAAGAAATTAATCCAATATAAGTTAAATAATTATTTGATAAACATTTAATTATAAAATTATTTTTATTATTTAAATAAATTACAACACAAACAGATAAAATTACAAAAAAAGTATATAATGAGGGGTGGGGATATTTGCTATTAAAAAAACTTATATAATATAAAATTATTAAAAAATTTAGAAATGTTAATAGATTTGAATAAAATTGATTTTTAAATTCAAATTTTTTTTTTGAAAAAATTGTTAAATAAGCAAGAAATGAACCTGCTAAAAATTCCCAAGCTCTAAAAGGTAGCATATAAAACGAAAATGATGGATGATGCAAAGAACTGTATTGGGCTAAACACAATGAACATATTATGCCTATTAAAATTATTTTTATTAAATGTTTTTTTAAGTATTTAAGAATTAATAACAATACTGCGGGAAAAATAAGATAATATTGTTCTTCAGTAGATAGAGACCACGTATGTAAAAAAGGTTGCATTAAAGCACCTTCAGCCATGTAACCATTATGATAATATAACCAAAAATTAAAATTAGATAAAAATATAAGCTGAGAAATTATTGACTTGGCAAATCTTTCCAGGTCACTTGGAAGCAATATAAAGTACCCAATGATAAGGCATAGTAAAGATATAAGAAATAAAACTGGTAATAATCTTTTAATTCGTCTTATAAAAAATTTAACAAAAGAAAAATTTCTTTTATTTTTATATTCAATCATAATTTGTTGGGTAATTAAAAAGCCAGATATTACAAAAAAAATATCAACGCCTAAAAAACCACCTGTAAATAAATTTATTCCAAAGAATGATAATTTTGCGTGGTACAATATTACACTTATAACAGCGATAGCTCTTAACCCATCTATATCTGGCCTATAATCTAGTTTCATATTAATATTATCTTAATCATTTTTTGGTAAATTATTTATGAAGATTGAAGAAAAAATTTATAGAAATTTTCTCCCATTACATTTGAATTAAATTTTTTTTGAATCAATAATTTCCCTTTTATAGCTTTCTTTTTAAAGTAATTCCTTTTTTTTATAAATTTAATAAGGATTTGAGTTATTTTTTTTGTATCTCTAGGTTCTATCAATTCTGAATTATCTTTATTTAAAAACTCAACCACACCTCCTACTTTTGTTGAAATAACTGTTGTTTTAGCTAATAAGGACTCTGCAATAGAATATCCGAAACCCTCAAAATCTCTTGTAAGAGAAAAAAAAACATTCACGCTTTTAAAAATTCTAATGCTTTCAAAATTTAAATAATTAAAAAATTTAAAATTTTCTTTTAATTTAAGGTTAATTATTTTATTTTTTAATCTTCTAACAAAAAAAGGGTCTCCACGTCCCACAAAAAATATTTTATACTTAATTTGTATCCTTTCCGGTAGTTTACTAAAAGCATACACAAAATCTTCATGGCCTTTATATTTTTCTAGTCTTGAGAGCATTAAGACTTTAATTTTTGAATTTGTATTAAATATTTTTAGTGGTTTTTGATTTGAAATATTAGTATTAACTCCGTTATGAATTACCTTCATTTTACCTTTTGAATTTTTCAAAAGGTAAGTATTTTTCATAATGTTATTTTTAGTAGCATTTGAAACAAAAATGATACCTTTGGCAAAACTTCCTATAAATAAACTTATAAATTTATTAATCAAGTTATTCCAAAAAAAAGGTTTTGTGTAACAGTGATGGATGAGTAAAAACAAGTTCTTTCTATTTAAAATTTTAGAAGCAATTACTCCACTTAATTCCGATCTGAAATCTCCATATCCTCCAAAATTTGCAAGCAAAAGATCATATTTTATTTTTTTTAAAATTTGATGCATTTGAAATATAGAAATAGGAAAAAGCAATGGTTTCAAAAAATAGTGAGATAATTTAAATAATTTAATAGAAAAAAAAGGAAAAAAAAGAGAGGTATAATATAAAATTTTAATTCTTCTTTTTTTACATGAAGATAAAATATTTTTTACAGCTTTATTACCTTTATTAGTTATTATTATGAATTTTTTATTTCTAAATTTTTCACTATTTATCAAATTAATTAAATGTGTAGTGGTGCCTCCATACTCAATATTTTCTATCAAGACGGCAATACTATTAATTTTCTTTTTATTTATCACTTAGAATTTTATTTGAATTTTAATTCTATATCAGTAGCTGCTGGATTATTTGGTTGATCAGATATATTTGGTAGACTTAAATCATTGGAATTTGCAGTTGGATTTCTTTCAAAAGTTAATTCTACGACTGTTGGATTTCCATTTTTATCTTTTTCACCATAATTATTTGGATGTATATGTGTTAGTGTTAAATCAAATTCTTTGGTAAAGTGAATTATTTTTTCAAGATGTAAATCAATATCGTGAAACTCAATTATTAAGGCACAAATAGAGTCTTGTATTTCTATTAACTCCTGTAAAATACGATACTCCGATCCTTCAATGTCAATTTTAAAAAAAAATGGCTTCATAAGATTTTGTTTTTTGAAAATTTCTTTAACGCTGCCAGCAGTTATTGTTTTATTAAACAATGTTATATTGTCTAGTTTAAAAAAATTTTTTGATTCAAAATATCTGTTGATCGTATTAAGTAAAAATTTCCAATTTAAGTTGTAGATAGCAGCGCCAAGATCATTGAATAATCTTTTTTTCCAGTAAGATTTTTTTAACGTATGGTCAAAACATAAAATTGGTATTTTATTGACTTTTAAAAAATCGAATTCAAAAGAAACATCATCTAGAATTCCAAAAGATATTAAAATTTTGGCTTTTAAAACTGATTGACTGGATACTAAATATCCACCGTCATTGCTTCTTCCAAATCTTGAAAGTTTATAATTTTTTTCAGGCTTTAAAATTAAAGGTAATGTCATTAAAACTTTTGAGAACCGATTGAATAAGGAAAATTAAATTTATTTATAAACAAACTATTTAAAAATAAAACTCTTTTTAGGTAATAAAAAGGTATCGTAAGTATATGTTTAATTTTCTTTTGTTTTATTGTGTTTTTCCAAGTTAAAATTTCTGATTTTGTTGGCATAAATTTAATATAAATATTTTTTCTTGGATTTTTTTCATCTTTTTCATTAAAATATTCACTTCTAATATTTTTTGTTAAATGTTTAAAATAATTTAAATCATTTTTTGAAAAAATATATTTAATTTTTTTATCTTTTGTGATTTTGGTGGAAATTATCTTTTTACCAAGCCATCTACCACTTATCTGATCCCCCCACCACTGCTTCCCAAAATATGTGCAGTTTAACAACTTATCAGAATATTTAATTTTAAATATTTTACAAAAGTCCTTCATCACCTTTTTTTTGTTTAAGATAAGATCTTCTAAGAGAACTACAAATATTTTTTTATTCATTTTACTTAAATTTGACAATCCATTTATTGCTAAGTCTTTTTGAAAATATAAATCACGAGGAAAAAAATGCTTGCCATTATTAAACTTCAACCAATTGTAAATAGGTGATAAAAGAGCGTCTATTGGGTGTCTCATTGTGTGAATTATAACACAATTTTTTTGGTCCTCTAATTTAAACAATTTATTTGTATAATTTACTGTATGAGTATGTATCAAAATTAATTTTAATTTATCTATTTTTTTTTTTTTTTTTAATTAATTTTTTTTTTTTTTTCAAAAAAAACTTCGGAATCATTAATATCATCATACCATCTTACTCGGTATTTATCTCTATTTGAAAATCCATTGATATTATCCCACAAACAATTTAAATCAATTGTGTCATAATAAATTGAATTCACTTTTCTTTTATTATAAATTTTTTTAAAAAA
>Ga0233444_10001400_pt1 | contig 27554 bp, 15 predicted proteins | sample SI_124_October20_6_FD_182792 | JGI IMG/M metagenome (GOLD analysis project Ga0233444, IMG submission 182792) | Seawater microbial communities from Saanich Inlet, British Columbia, Canada - SI_124_October2016_10_MG | ecosystem: Environmental > Aquatic > Marine > Inlet | place: Canada: British... | reverse complement strand
TATTATGTAGATCCTGCTGGAACATCTAGATTATATCATGCGCAGACCCCGAATGGCAGCGAATTTATACATTGTAAACATTCAGGCTCAGACTTTGTTAATGGTACTTTAGTAACAACTGACATTCCTGCTAATGCAACTAGTGGAGCGTCTTATGTTATAGAAGTCACCGGTAAAAGTTATTCAGGAGAGCCGCCTTTTGCTTTTAAAGCTCAAGGATATTTATATGCTGATACTATAATTAATCACAGTGGTGTTAGTTATGGAAAAGCCTTAGGTAATAATCAAATAAAAGTTTTTAATCATTCTGATAACAAACTTGCTTTTTGGTGGCCACGAGTGTCTTATTGGAATTCATTTGAAGTAAGGGTAAGGGATGCTGGTGGAAGTGCAAGAAACAGGGCACTAACGGTTGTTAATTCAACAGAGCCTTCTTCAAGTAAAAAAGTTACAACAACACTTAACCAAGCCGCTATTCTAGGTCACAATTATGGAAGTGGAAGTTTATATTCTGATCGAATGTATGATCAAAATGATACTACTTTTTACGTAGACCCAAACAGCACTAGTTATTTATCAAAAATATGGACAAGAGGATCAACTACAGGTAATGCAGCACCTAGATGGGATACATCATTCCACGTAGCACAGTCTCAGCATTTTTACGGACACGATTCCACACAAACCTTATATTTTGGAGAAAGCAATCATGCGGTTTTTGGAAACTCGCTTCAAACGGCTGGAACTTTAAGAGTTGGTTCTGTATTATATGTAGGTGATACGACGGATAATTCTTCTGACATATACATGGAAGATTCTGACGAGGGGCAAAGAAGAATACATTGTAATTCTAATAGAATAGGGTTTTTAAATAGTAGTAATAATTGGGGATCTTTCTGTTTTGATAATGGAGATTGGCAAACTGATTTTATAAGTTATGCTGGACAAAGTATGAGAGCCCCACTATTTTATGACAATAATAATACTGGATATTATATAGACCCAGCTGATAGTAATATTGCTGCTAATTTTAGTGGTGGTATTCAAATGACTGGAAATTATGGTGTTGGTGTTACTGGATTATATACATCTACTAGAATACAAACCATATTTAATATGGGTACTTCATATAAACTTCCAAATGATGGTGCCTCAACTGCTAATGCATATGGTTTATATTGGTCACACCAGAACGCTGGTTCAGTTGGTGGTGCTAATAATCTAGCTTCTCACGGTATTATTATACTAGAGGCTGGTAGTTACAAAGGGTCTTGGGGTGGCGGAAGACTAGTTACACCTGGCGATGTAAGGTCCCCAATATATTATGATTACAATAACACTAGTTATTATGTTAATCCAGACTCTTCAAGTAATATTGTTAATTTAACTGTTGCTAACACTATAGGCGGTTCAATTACTAGAACAGCCGGTACTAGTGGATATGGGCATGCAGGTACGGGTATGTGGCCGTTTTACAACTGGGGAGGAAGTAATGGAGGGACATCAGCACCAACAGGTAGCACCTATACAACAGGTATTTCAGTTGGTTCTCACCCAGGTGATCAAGCATATGGATTTCAGTTAGGGAATAACATGTGGAATAGAGGTCTTTGGATGAGAGATTACAACAGTGGATTTAGTAGTTGGTATCAAATGATAGACACCACTAGCAACACTCAAACCAAAACAGGTGTATTACAATCAAATGCTTCTTTAAGAGCTCCTATATTCTACGATTCAAATAACACAGGTTATTATTTAGATCCTGCATCAACCACTTATTGTAATGCTTTTCAAGCTAATTACTATAATTTTGTAGGTAGTAATTTTAGGGTTGGTGATAGCAGCACTATGAATGCTATTACATCAGGAGGCCAAAATGTTGCTTTTTGCCCAGAAGCTTTAGGATCGTGTAATACTGGTACTAGAAACTTTGCTTATGGGTATGCTGCTTTAGGCGCATTAACTTCCGGGGCAAATAACATTGCAATGGGTGATGCAACAGGTTATAATGTAACTACTGGTAGTAATAATTTACTTTTTGGTGTTTCAGCGGGTAGAACAGGTTACCAATCACCACAATCTATAGCTGGTGTAACTACTCACAATCATCAGATACACATGGGGAACGAGTCACACACTACGGCTAGAATACAAATAAGCTGGACAGTTAACTCTGATGCTAGAGATAAAACAGATATAACACCTATAGATATTGGACTAGATTTTGTAAAACAACTTAATCCCGTCACTTATAGATGGGACAAAAGATCAGATTACGAAGACAGAACACCTGATGGAACTAACAAGCTACCAGAATTGACACTAGGTTTTTTAGCGCAAGAAGTAGAAGTTGTTGAAAAATCATTTGGCTATGACGTTGCTAATCAAACTAATCTTGTTGTTGATAGAATTCCTGAACAAGATCATTATGGTATAACATATGAGAAGATGGTACCTATATTAACTAAAGCAATACAAGAACAACAAGCAATCATAGATGACTTGAAGTCAAGACTTGAAACTTTAGAAAATCAGTAAAACAAGTGATAATAAATTATAACACAAACAATTAAAAAATAAATTATGGCAATTACTTACACATGGGCTATCACGGCTATGAAAAAAGCACCCAGTCTCGACGGTTTGTCGGATGTGATTACACACGTAAATTTTAAATACGTAGGAACTGATGACGAAAATGATTCCGAAGGGAATCCTTACACTGCAGAATTCTCAGGAGCGTGCCCTATTGGAGCGCCTAACTCTGAAACTTTTACTGCTTTGTCTTCAGTTACAGAAGCAAATGTTATTGAGTGGGCTCAAGCTAATCACCCAGTTGATCACATGCAAGAAGTTATAACCAAAAATATTAGCGAACAAAAAATACCAACAAACGAAGACGTCTCGGAAATGCCGTGGGCGTAATAATTAAATTCAATTAAGTTAAATTAAAATTACATTAAAATTATGGAAAACCAAGAAAACAAAATTAGCCAAGAACAATTAGAGGAACTACAAGGATTTGTAGGTAAGCTTAATAATGCTGCTTCTCAAATTGGAAACCTAGAATTACAAAAACACCAGCTTAATCACGCTGCAGCAGAAGTTCAACAAGATTTGAATAAGCTACAAGCTAAGCTAGAAGAGAAATACGGTAAAATAAAAATAGATATTCAAACTGGTAACTACGAGCCAATAGAGGAAGAAGAAGGTGGCGAAGAAATTGTAGGACCAGAAGTATTGAAGAAAGTATAATAATGTCTTTGGTAAGAAAAATTAGTATAGGTAGAGACTACAAGAACGACGCTATGCATTATGCGGTTGGCCAGGAAGTATATGGTGGTCATACGATATGTGACATAGTAGAAGGTGATGATAAGTTTTCTATTTACATTAAAAAGAAAAATGAAGTACTACCGTGGAAAGACTTTAATAAAAACATGGCAATAGCTGTGGAATACAATTTAGAATATTAATGCAAAGTTTATTCGATTTTATTATAAAACCTAAAAACGAACGATACGATAATAAAAAATATATAGATGGTCAAGAGCTTTTAGTTAATACTGAAATCTCTGATCATCAATATGTTAGTCGTACTGGAATTGTTTTAAACGTACCTAAGTCTGGAAAGACTGAGCTAAGAGTTGGTGATGAAGTTATATTACATCACAATGTGTTTAGAAGATGGTACAATCAATACGGCGTGGAAAAGAATTCACGTGGCTATTATAAAGATAATCTTTATTTTGTTAAGTCAGATCAAATATTTTTATACAAAAGAAATAACAAATGGAATGCGCCTAAAGGCTTTTGTTTTGTTAAGCCAATCAAATCTACTGATATATTAAATAACGAGAAAGAACAAGCCCTAAGGGGCATTATAAAACACGTTGATGACGACATTAGCGGTTTAATAGAGAAAGAAGATTTAGTTGGGTTTACACCTAGTAGCGAATACGAATTTATTGTAGAAGGTGAAAGAATGTATAGAGTATTAACCAATTCAATATCTATTAAATATGAACGTCAAGGAAACGAAAAAGAATATAATCCAAGCTGGCTATGAGGCGGTCAAACAACTTGTTAAAGTTGCTAAAGAACCTATTGTTGAAACTGGTGATGACATCTCAGCCGATAGACTCAAGAACGCTGCAGCCACTAAAAAGCTCGCAATATTCGATGCATTTGAGATTCTAAGCAGGATAGAGGACGAAAAAGATCTGCTTGAAAATAAACCTAAAGAGGAAGTTGATAATACTTTTGCTGGTTTTGCGGAAAGAAGATCTAAGTAATGTACAAACAAAATTTATACAAGGTTATTGAACCCATTAAAATAACTACCATTAAGCGATTAAACAGGGCGAAAAAATGGGAGTACGGTTATAACAAAGAACATGACGTGGTTGTTATATCTAAGACCGGGCAAATAGGCGAGGTGTATAGCATACAGAATTTAAAAATTGCTTTGCCTAAAACAAAGGAAGTTGATACTCAGAATGACAAGTGGACTCCGCACGAGTATCCTAAGGAGCTTAAGGCAATTAAAAGTATATTTGACTGGAAAGATTATCCGGATGAATTTAAACAAACATGGCATGCGTATATCGATAAAGAATTTATTAAACGGGATGAAGGGCATTGGTTCCAAAGCAAAGGGGTTCCCACTTATATTACTGGCACTCACTATATGTACTTGCAGTGGACCAAGATTGATGTTGGGAGACCAGACTTTCGAGAAGCCAATAGATTATTCTTTATTTATTGGGAAGCGTGTAAAGCAGATAGAAGGTGTTACGGAATGTGCTATCTCAAGAATAGACGTTCAGGTTTTTCGTTTATGGCATCCTCAGAGGCAGTTAACTTGGCTACCATATCTTCCGATGCACGGTACGGAATACTGTCCAAATCTGGAGCCGATGCGAAGAAAATGTTCACTGATAAAGTGGTACCAATATCGATCAATTATCCATTCTTTTTCAGACCCATCCAGGACGGTATGGATCGCCCCAAGACAGAACTTGCGTACAGAGTACCCGCTTCGAAATTTACACGTAAAAGATTCGAGTCGAAGGATAAACCCCAAGAAATGGAAGGATTGGACACCACCATTGACTGGAAAAATACCGGAGATAATTCCTATGATGGAGAGAAGCTCGCACTTCTCGTCCATGATGAAGCTGGAAAATGGGAGCGTCCGGAAAACATCCTCAATAACTGGCGCGTCACAAAAACCACCCTCAGGCTCGGTTCGAGAATAATAGGTAAGTGTATGATGGGGTCAACGAGCAATGCTCTTGACAAAGGTGGCGAGAATTTTAAAAAATTATATAATAATTCAGATGTTACGAAACGGAATAAAAATGGACAGACTCGCTCGGGATTATATTCTTTGTTCATACCTATGGAATGGAATTTCGAAGGATTCATCGATTCTCATGGAATACCTGTATTTAACACACCACAAGAGCCTATCGAAGACAACAGGGGAGATAATATTAACGTCGGGGTTATTGAACATTGGGAGAATGAAGTAGAAGGTTTAAAAGGTGATGCAGACGGTTTAAACGAATTTTATAGACAATTTCCGCGAACGGAAGAGCACGCATTTAGAGACGAAGCTAAGAACAGTATATTTAACTTAGCTAAAATATATGAGCAAATTGATTTTAATGACGACATTACAACAGAAGCTAATGTTACCACAGGAAGTTTTTCGTGGTTGAATGGCATTAGAGATACAAAAGTACAATTTACACCTAATCCAAATGGAAGATTTAAAATTAGTTGGGTACCAAGTATTAATTTACAAAATAGCATTATAAACAAGAATGGAGTTAAGTATCCAGGAAACGATCATATGGGGGCTTTTGGTTGTGACTCATATGATATATCAGGAACAACTGATGGCAAAGGTTCTAAAGGCGCATTGCACGGTTTAACAAAGTTTAGCATGGAGGATGCTCCTCCGAATAGATTTTTTTTAGAATATGTAGCAAGACCCCAAACAGCAGAAATGTTTTTTGAAGATGTTTTAATGGCATTAGTGTTTTACGGGATGCCAATACTTGCGGAAAATAATAAACCAAGATTATTATATTACTTAAGAAGAAGAGGATACAGGGGATATTCTATGAATAGACCTGATAGATTGTGGAATAAATTATCTGTTACTGAAAAAGAAATTGGTGGTATACCGAATTCAAGTGAAGATATAAGACAAGCTCATGCTGCAGCAATTGAAACATACATTAACAGCCACGTAGGTATTACACCTAATGGAGATTACGGAGATTTATATTTTAATGAAACATTAAACGATTGGGCTAAGTTTGATATAAACAAAAGAACAAAGTTTGATGCAGCGATTAGTTCAGGGCTAGCAATTATGGCTTGTAATAAGAATAGATACAGACCAAGTGCAGAAAAACAAAAATCAAAAGTTAACATTAACTTTTCGAAATACGAAAACAAAGGAATTACATCAAAAATAATTAATTAATATGGCTGAGTCAGTTATAAAAAGTTACTTCCCAAGCCAAACAGCTAGCGATGATGAAAAATTAGGATTGGATTACGGTCTTAATGTCGCTAGAGCTATCCAAAATGAGTGGTTTAAAAAAGATAGAGGATCAAATAGATTTTTTGTTAATCAAAACAATTATCACAAATTAAGATTATACGCTAGGGGAGAACAAAGCATACAAAAATACAAAGACGAACTATCTATTAACGGTGATTTATCTTATTTAAATTTAGATTGGAAGCCAGTACCAATAATTCCAAAGTTTGTAGATATTGTAGTAAACGGTATCGCCGAAAGAACTTATGATATAAAGGCACATTCACAAGACATTAATGGCGTAAATAAAAGAACGGCATATATGGAAGGTATTCTTGCGGATATGCGTACTAAAGAATTTGGTAATTACGTTCAAGAACAATTTGGTGTTAATGTGTTTAACAATGATCCCACTACGTTACCAGACAATGAAGATGAACTTCAACTACATATGCAGCTTAACTATAAACAAGCTGTTGAGATTGCTGAGGAGCAAGCTATTCAAACGATACTTAACCAAAATCAATATGAATTAACAAAGAAAAGATTCTTTTATGATTTAACTGTTTTAGGGATTGGTTGTGTTAAAACGTTATTTACACCTTCGGAAGGCATCGTAGTTGATTATGTAGACCCCGCTAATATTGTTTATTCATATACTGAATCCCCTTATTTTGATGATATATATTATGTAGGGGAAGTTAAGACTATAACTATAAGTGAATTAAAAAAACAATTTCCTGATTTAACTAATGAGGAATTAAAAGCAATAACAGAACAAGGCAATCAAGATTATAGTATTTATAATAAATACAATAGTCAACAACAAAATCAAGATAATAATTCAGTGCAGGTTATGTATTTCAATTACAAAACTTACATGAATGAGGTTTATAAGGTTAAAGAAATATCAACGGGTGCAGAAAAAATTATTAGAAAAACCGACGCGTTTAACCCACCAATAGATAATAACTTAAGATTCGAAAGAATTGCTAAGAATATAGAAGTATTATATGAAGGGGTTTTTATACCGGGTTCTAATAAATTATTAAAATGGGAGTTGGCAGATAATATGCTTCGTGAAAAAAGCGATGTTAACAAAGTGAAGCTTAATTATTCTATTGTAGCACCTAGAATGTACAACGGTAAAATTGAATCTTTAGTTAGTAGAGTTACGGGTTTTGCTGACATGATTCAATTAACTCATTTAAAAATCCAACAAGTATTATCAAGAATGGTTCCTGATGGTGTTTATTTAGATGCTGATGGCTTAGCTGAAATTGATTTAGGAAACGGTACGAACTACAATCCTCAAGAGGCATTGAATATGTTTTTTCAAACAGGATCTGTTATCGGTAGATCATTTACCTCTGAAGGTGATATGAACCCTGGTAAAATACCTATACAAGAAATAAGCAACAACGGTGGTGCTAATAAATTAGCTCAACTAATCAGTACATATAATTATTATATGCAAATGGTTAGAGACGCTACTGGTTTAAATGAGGCTAGAGACGGAAGTACACCTGATAAACACGCTTTAGTTGGTGTTCAAAAGCTTGCTGCCGCAAATTCAAATACAGCTACAAGACACATTTTGCAAAGTGGTTTGTTTTTAACAGCGGAGCTTGCTGAAAAAATATCATTAAGAATATCAGATGTTATAGAATATTCACCAACACGGAATGCTTTTATACAAAGCATAGGAGCGCATAACGTAGCTACGCTAGAGGAAATGTCTGAGCTGCATTTATATGACTTTGGTATATACTTAGAATTAGCTCCTGATGAGGAGGAAAAACAATTACTTGAAAACAATATACAAGTTGCTATAGCTCAAAACAATATTGAACTTGAAGATGCTATTGATATTAGAGAAATTAAAAATACTAAATTAGCAAATCAAGTACTTAAATTAAGGCGAAAGAAAAAGCTTGAAAGAGATCAGAAAGTACAGCAAGAAAATATACAAGCTCAATCACAGGCAAATGCTCAAGCACAACAAGTAGCTGCTCAAGCAGAAGTACAAAAACAACAAGCTTTAACACAAAGTCAAATACAATTAGCACAGGCTAAATCACAATTTGATATGCAAAAAATGCAAGGTGAAGTGGAAATGAAAAAGCAACTAATGCAATTGGAGTTTCAAATGAATATGCAACTTCAGCAAATGACTATGCAGTCCAAGGATGCTGAAATGAATGCAAAAGAAGACAGAAAAGACGATCGAACAAAAATACAAGCTAGTCAACAAAGCGAGCTCATTGAGCAGCGAAACAATAAAACACCCCCTAAAAAATTCGAATCCAGTGGAAACGATATATTAAGCGGTGATTTTGGCTTAGGTGCGTTTGAACCTAAGTAATATATAATGTATAATCATATAATATTTTATCATGGCAAAAGAAATGAAAGCTAAAGCCGTGGCGACCGAAGAGTTGTCTACAGCTGAATTAGAACAAAAGGTACAAGAAAATGCTGGTGTTCAAATTGAAGACGGTGTTTACAAGGTGGATTTATCAAAACCACCAACATCAGAAAAAGAACCTGAACCAGAACCGGTTAAAGAAGAGCCGGCTGAAGAGGGGATTAAAGAAGAGCCAGTGTTAGAGGAAAGCACTGAAGAACCGGAACAGAAAACCGAGGAGGTTGAAGAAGTAATATTAGAAGAGATAACAGAAGAGCCAGAAGCCGAGAAGCAAGAAGATGAAATTGTTGAACCTGAAGTAAAAAAAGAGGAGGCAATAAAAGAAGAGAAGCAAGATTATCCAGAAAACATCGAGGAGCTTATTAAGTTCATGAATGAGACTGGCGGAACTTTGGAAGATTATGTTAAATTGAATAAGGATTATGCGAGCTATGAAGACATGTCTTTGCTAAGAGAATATTACGAGAAGGCAAAGCCACATTTAACATCTGATGAAATAAGTTTTTTAATTGAAGACAAATTTTCATTTGACGAAGAAATTGATGAGCCTAAAGATATTAAAAGAAGAAAATTAGCGTTTAAAGAAGAAGTAGCAGCAGCTAAAAATCATCTTGAAGGACAAAAAGCTAATTATTATAAAGAGATTAAAGCTGGATCTAAGTTAACACAAGACCAGCAAAAAGCGATAGACTTTTTCAACAGATATACTGAAGAGTCTGAAGAGTCGCAAAAAATAACACAGCGACAAAGAGCTGTATTTAACAATAAGACTGACAATCTTTTTAACGATCAATTCAAAGGTTTTGAATATAAGGTTGGTGACAAGAAGTACAGATTTAATGTTAAGAATGTGAATGAGATTAAAAAATCCCAAAGTGATATTTCAAATTTTACTAAGAAGTTCTTAAACAAAAATAATGAAATGAGCGATGCAAGTGGTTATCATAAATCTTTATTTACAGCAATGAATGCTGACGCAATAGCTAATCACTTTTATGAGCAGGGTAAGACAGATGCTATTAAAGAATCTGTTAAAACCGCCAAAAACATTAATATGGATCCGAGGTCGGGCCATAAAAATGTTGAGACTAGCGGAATAAAAGCAAGGGTAGTTGGAGGCTTAGATTCAAAAAACCTTAAATTAAAACTTAAAAATTATTAAAAAAAATGGCAACAAACGTTTCATTTGCTGGCCCAGCGGCTGGCAGTATAATTAGCCCAAGTGCACAAAAACAAACACTTGCATCTAATTATTTAAATTTCCACGGTTCAGGTGGAGCAAATTGGTCACAACAATACTTACCTGAATTATACGAACAAGAAGTAGAAAGATATGGAAATAGAACTATATCTTCTTTCTTAAGAATGGTAAGTGCAGAAATGCCTATGGCTTCTGATCAAGTTATTTGGTCTGAACAAGGTAGATTACACTTAGCATATAATGCACAAATCAACCCTGTTACAGGTGTGATTGACACTATTACTGGTATTGACTCTGGAACTGCAGAAGCACACGCAGTAAGAAAAGGTGCAACAGTAGTAGCGGTAGTTAACAGTGTAGTATTTAAAGCGTATGTATCAGCTGGTATTGAAGCTGCAACTGACACATTAACTATTAAACCTTATGGCGCTGCAAACGTAGATGATTTAGCTGGTATCGCAGTAGATGATAACCAGGTGATTAAATTCTTTGTTTACGGTTCTGAATATGGGAAAGGATCTGCAAGCATGACTGATGCTGTTGAGCCAACTTTCAAGTCTTTTACTAATAAGCCACTTATTATTAAAGATCACTACGAAGTTAATGGTTCTGACACAGCTCAGATCGGATGGGTAGAAGTATCTGGAGAGTCTGGACAAAATGGATTCTTATGGTATTTAAAAGCAGAAGGTGATACAAGAGTAAGATATGAAGATTACTTAGAAATGGTAATGATTGAAGCAGAGAAAAAAGATGGTGGAGACGCTATCGTTCCTGATGGATCTGAAGGGTTATTTTCAGCTATCTCTTCAAGAGGTATCGTAGCAAGTAATCAATTTGACTCAGCTACACCAGCTGCTGATAAACTTCCTGAATTTGACTTATTATTAAAAGAATTAGACAAACAAGGATCAATTGAAGAAAACATGTTATTCTTAGATAGAGATGCGAATCTTTACTTCGATGATATGCTAGCAGGATTAAACCCGAATATTTCAGGTGGTTTATCATTTGGAGTTTTTGAAAACTCTCAAGATATGGCACTTAATTTAGGTTTCTCTGGATTTAGAAGAGGTTCTTATGACTTCTACAAAACTGACTGGAAATATCTTAATGATAAATCTACAAGAGGTTTAATAGGAGGTATAAGCGGACTTTTAGTTCCAGCTGGTACATCTTCAGTGTATGACCAACAATTAGGTAAAAATGTTAGAAGACCTTTCTTACACGTAAGATATAGAGCTTCTGAGACTGATGACAGAAGAATGAAATCTTGGATTACTGGTTCAGTAGGCGGTGCGCAGACGACTGGTGATGACAAAATGGAAGTTCATTACTTATCAGAAAGATGTTTAGTAGCACAAGCAACGAATAATTTCGTGTTATTTAACTCTTAATACTTAACGTAATTTTTACCCTCGTTGTTCTGACGGGGGTAATCATTACTCTATTAATTTTTTATTATATTATATCATGGCAAAACAAGAAAAAGTAGTGGTAGCAGAACCGCAAGTAAAAGAAGTATTAGCTTCTAAAACCCCTAAATGGGAAATAAAAGATAGAATTTATGAGCTTAAATCTCAAAAAACACCTATCGTATTTATATTAAAAAGCAGAGGAGTACTTTGGTTTGACGAAAAACTAGGGTATGAAAGAGAGATTAAATACTGTGAGAATCAAAAAACAGTATTTTTAGATGAAATGAAAGGGCCAGAAAGATTAAGTCACATTATATTTAGAGATGGAAGGCTTTTTGTACCAAAAGAAAAAGTAACTTTACAAAAGTTTCTTTCACAATATCACCCTGAAAATGGTTCCACATTTGAAGAATTTAATCCAGTTCAAATAGCGGAGGATGATATTAGTTATCTTGAAACAGAAATTGAAGCTTTAAATTTAGCACAACAAATTGATGTAGATCAAACTGAAGCAATACTTAGAACAGAGATGGGAAATAAGGTATCCAGCATGACTTCTAAGGAGCTTAAAAGAGATTTATTATTATTTGCTAGGAGAAATCCAGAGCTATTCTTAGAGTTGGTTAAAGATGAAAACATTGAAATTAGAAATGTTGGAATAAAATCAGTTGAAATGGGTATTGTTAAACTTTCAAGTGATCAAAGAACATTTAAATGGGCATCGAATGACAGAAAACTTATAACAGTTCCATTCGACGAAAATCCATATTCAGCTTTAGCGTCGTACTTTAAAACCGACGAAGGTATTGAAGTATATCAAACTATTGAAAAGAAATTAAAGTAAGCAATTGTAGGTAAGGGCCTGCTATTGTGGGCCTTTAACCTATAATAAAAATAAAATGAGTGTAAACATAAATACTGTATATCAAGCAGTGTTAGCTGTGACTAACAAAGAACAACGAGGTTATATAACACCTCAGGAATTTAATTATCTTGCAAATCAAGCTCAACTAGATATATTTGAGCAATATTTTTATGATGTAAACCAGTTCAGTAGACTTCCTGGCAACAGCACAGAATATTCTGATATGGTAGAAATATTAGATGAAAAAATAAGTTTATTTGAAAAAACTTCACAATCCGTAACTAACGGAATAACTTTACCTAGCGATCTATACAGACTAGGCAGCGTTATATTTAATAATGCTGAAGCATCACAAGTTAAACAAAAGGACTGGATATATATTAAGTCCTCCCCTTTAAATCAACCAACAAACGATTTTCCTATTTTCATCAAAGATGAAGCCGGAGTTAAAGTTTATGGCAAAAACGTAAGCGGCAGTGTAGAGCAAAAAACAAGTGGAGTCACTTGTAACTATGTAAAGCAACCAGCTGTTGTGTCTTGGGCCTACAACGCTATAACAGGAACTTACGATGCTAGTAACTCAATTAACTTCGAATTACATCCTTCTGAAGAGACCGAGCTCATAATTAAAATATTAGCTTTAGCTGGAATAATACTTAAAGATAATTCTTTATACGGTATTGCTAGCGGCGAAGACGTAAAAAACACTCAACAAGAAAAATCATAATAAATGGGGCTACTTAATCAAACACAACAACAATATCACGAAGGCGGAGATTTCGGAGGCTATCAATTTATAACGCTAAAAGACATTATAAACAACTTTATGTTGTCTTATGTTGGTGAAGATAAAATTATAGCTAAAATTAAAAGAACTAATGTGGCATTTTATGCTCAAAGAGCATTACAGGAACTTAGCTACGATACATTAAAGTCAGAAAAGTCAAATGAAATAGATATACCACCCACACTAGTAATGGCGTTACCACAAGATTACGTTAACTACGTGAAAGTAAGTTGGGTTGATGTGAATGGAGCGGAACACGTTTTGATTCCCGCGTCCCAAACAAGTAATCCGGAAGCTATTATACAAGATGATCAATATAATTTTACATTTGATTCAGATGGTAACTTATTAAAAGCTAACGAGTCTGAAACATGGAAAAAATTTAAAGGACAAAATACAGGGTCTGATGCCGTTAATGATTTTTATTTAACAGAAACACTTGATGGCAAAAGATACGGGTCTAGTCCTGAAAATATGAATTCAAACGGATCTTTTTATATTGATCCTATAAAATCAAGAATACATTTTTCTGGTAATTTAACAAATAAAACAGTTACTTTAAAATATATAAGTGATGGCTTAGCTACTGATGCTGAAATGAAAATACACAAATTAGCGGAGGAGGCTATGTATAAATGTATAGCATATTATATTTTAGAAACTAAAATAAACACACCTGAGTATCTAGTAATGAGATACAAAAAAGATAAATTTGCTTCGGTTAGAAAAGCAAAATTAAGATTATCAAATATTAAACTTAGTGAACTCTCACAAGCTTTAAGAGGTAAATCCAAACAGATAAAACACTAGAATATGCCTGAAATTAAAAACGCTTTCCTCAAGGGTAAAATGAATAAAGACCTTGACGAAAGATTAGTTCCTAATGGTGAATATAGAGACGCATTAAACGTGGACGTTGATTACTCAAGTAGTAGTGATGTAGGAGCGTTAAAAAACATTTTGGGTAATACAGTAATAGATTCTATAAGCTTGTCCTCGGCAGTATGTATCGGTAGTGTAGCTGACACGGAGAATAATAAAATATACTGGCTAATAACTTCTGCAACTAAAGATGTTATAGCTGAATATGATCAACTAAGCGCAGCTGTTAGTCCTGTTATTGTTGACTTAGGAAGTATTTTAAATTTTAATAGTTTAAAATTAATTACAGGAATAAACATATTAGACGGAACGTTATATTTTACAGATGATTTAAATGAGCCTAAGCAAATTGATATAGCGTATTGGAAAACACAAACAACTGATTTTAATACAGGAACAACGGGCTTATCAGAAGAAAGAATTACAGTAATTAAAAAATCTCCTTTGCAAGCTCCAGCTCTAATCATGAGTAGCTCTACCAAAGGCGGCGCGGGAACAATTGGAGGTAGCACTATAACTATTAATTTAGATTTATCTAAAACAAGTTCAGGTAGTATTCTTGAAGATTCTAGAGATTCTGGATTTCTTATATCGGGCACTTTTTCAGCGGCCCCAAACTATGCTGCAGGAGAGATAATCGTGTTAAAGCATGACTTTATAGAAACAGCTTCGGGAAATATTATAAAAATTGAAGCAAGAATATTGTTACCAAATAACTACGTTTCTAGCGCAACAACTTTTTCAAATGCTGAAATTTTAACAATAAGTGAAACTGTACCGGGTTCTACCGTACAATTCACAGCATTATTAGAGGAGGACGATCCTTTGTTTGAACTAAAATTTCCTTTATTTTCATACAGATACAAATACACAAACGGGCAATACAGTTGCCTTGCACCATTTTCAAAAGCAGCATTTTTGCCAGACCCAACTAAATTAGGCGATAATTTTGAATACGATTCAAAAAATGGTTATAATTTAGCAATGACTAACAACGTAAGGAGTCTTACTGTTGCTAATTTAAATCATAATATAAGTTCGGATGTTACAGAAATCGATGTATTATACAAAGATTCCGTAAGCGCGAATGTATACATAGTAGAAACGCTCAAGGGCAGTTCGTTACCCACGACTTTTGAAATTAAAAATGAACAAATATTTAAAACAGTTGAGGCAAATCAATTGTTAAGATTATTTGATAGTGTACCTAAAAAAGCAAAATCTCAAGAAATATCTGCTAATAGAATTATATATGCTAATTACACGCATCAATTTAATTTACCAACTGCAAACCCTATTTTTAATATTAAAATAAAAAACAGATATAATTCAAGCAATGCTCAATTATTATCTTTAAAGTCTAATAGAACTTATCAGATTGGAGTAGTATATATGGACACTTACGGTAGACAAACGCCGGTTCTTACAGATAAATCAGGAATCGTGAATGTTCCTTTTAGCCAAGCCAAAAACAATACTCAATTTGAAATAAAACTAACTGGCAGTTTGCCAAGCGGTTTTACTAATTATAAATATTTTGTTAAAGAAATTTCCTCTACAACATACAATTTATGTGTTGATAGTTTTTATCAAGACGACGAAGGAGCGGTTTACATATCATTTCCTTCATCTGAAATAAATAAAGTTAAAGAAGATGACATTCTTTTATTAAAGAAAAAAGCAGGAAATAATATAAGTGAGGACGAAACTAAGTTTAAAGTATTAGATAAATTAACAACAGCTCCTAAGTTTTTAGCATACCCCTTAAGACCTGTTTATACTCCTACGTACTTTCATTTTGGTAGACAATTTGATTTAGACAGCCCAGGATTTAACTTAGCCCCAACAACGCAAGCCGAAAAAGACCTGTACAATGGACAAACAGGAAGTATTGTAGGGGGTAGAGCTTGGTTTATGGAGCCGGGTGCGACACCTGTATCAAATCACAATACAATTATTATAAGAAGTATGCATAACATTGGGGATACTCAAATTGGTGATGCCGATTCTACTTATGGCAATAATGAGACTGGAGTTTCTAGCCAAGCGATGGATCAAATAATCCCTGGTAAAAAGCTACGCTTTACAGCGGGCGACGCTAAAACAAAGGTTTATACTGTTGAGACAGTGCAATCTGGAACGGAAGGACACGATGATGTGGAAATAACTTTTGAAGAGGAATTTGGTGATGATGTTTTGGTACTTTACGATAACAGTGATTATGCATCTAATCCCTTATATGATCCGTCTATAAAAACAGGAGTTAGTATAGAGACCGTTGATTTTAAAGATGAAACTGGAAAAGCAGAATTTGATGGAAAGTTTTTTATAAAACTTCAAGCCCAAAATAATTTATTAAACGAGCTAGTAGACACTACTAACACAGACAATCTGCACGCTATAGGAACAATTAGTTTTGATGGTAAAGATGATGGAGGAGGAGCAAATCACCATAGACAGTTACACACACGATATGGCGGTAAAGCTGGTTACAACTCTTCAACAAGTGCAGGACAGGCATTATCTCCATTTTTAGGCGGGTGGAATGACACATTCAATACGTTTTCTCCCCAACCAGTATTATCTGAAGGTTATCATTTTGCCTTAGAATCAGAAAAAGAATGGCAACACGGCTTTAGCAATTATGGTACAATTCCTTTTGTTCAAGGTTTAAAAGAAGGTAACTATATAAGATTTAGCGGATATAATCGTTTAAATTCAAGTGTAGGCAGATGGTTTGATCCTAAATATTATAAAATAGAAAAAATTTTTAAAAGCACTTGGCAAGGAAGTCAAGCTGCTAAATTGTTTTTTATAAAACTAACAGAACCTTTGGATTACGATATAACTTTTAAAAGTGAATCAAGCGATCCAAGCGGAAGAGGTTACACATACGCTACTGTATATGATTTTGATGGTAGTAAAAGTACTAATATAGTTAATCCACCAATATTTGAAGTGGAGCCTAAAGATGATGTGGACATCGACCTATATTATGAAACTCAAGAAATATTTGATGCTTCTAATTACGGCAATGCCAACACTTTAGACTATCACAACTGCTATAGTTTTAAAAATGGGGTTGAATCTTTTGTAATAAGAGACGATTACAATTCGCCCGCACTTGGTAAAGGCGTTCGTGTTTCCACTGTATTTGAAGATAACTATCAAGAGGAAAATGTTAAAAACGGTTTAATATACTCTCAAGTATATAATGGAAAAACATCAATAAACAGATTAAATCAGTTTATAATAGCGGATAAAATAACTAAAGACTTAAATCCTGAATATGGCAGTATACAAAAGTTATACGGCAGGGACACTGATTTATTGGCTTTTTGTGAGGATAAAATTATTAAAATTTTAGCTAATAAAGACGCTATATTCAATGCAGACGGCAATCCTCAATTAATTGCCAGCAATAGGGTGCTTGGGCAAGCTATTATACCAGCTACATTTGGCTCATACGGCATCTCTAAGAACCCCGAAAGTTTTGTTGAGTTTACTTATAGATCTTACTTTGTAGACAAGAATAGAGGCTGTGTATTAAGGTTATCAGCAGATGGCATAACAGAAGTTTCAAACTATGGAATGAAAGATTATTTTAGAGATAACCTTTCGGTGCAGTCCAGCAAAATATATGGAACTTACGACTCTACCAAAGGGCAATATAACTTAAGCTTACCTACGACAGCAAACACAACGCTTTCGTTTTCTGAAAGCATAAACGGTTGGGTTAGTAGAAAAAGTTTTATACCCGAAGGCGGTTTAAGTTTAAATAATAAATATTATACCTTTTACCAAGGACATTTATATGAACATCACAACGGAGCTACAAATACTTTTTACGGAACTAAAACTGATTCAGAGGTTACTTTTTTATTAAACGAAGCACCAGCTAATGTTAAAAACTTTAGAACATTAAATTATGAAGGGGATTCTGGTTGGTATTGTGATTCTATAATAACAAATAAACAAGATGGCCAAATATCAACGTTTATTGAAAAAGAAGGTAAATACTTTAATTATATATCAGGTATTGAAGAGAATGAAAATACAATAGATACAAAAGCTTTTAATGTGCAGGGTATTGGGTATTTAACCTCTCAGACGCTCACGGGTGTTAATAGAATTTTTAGTTTTAACTTTGAATTAAACAAGGAAATACAAATAAACGACAAACTTTATTATGTCGATGCTTCCAGTGTAAAACAAGATTTAGGCAATATAAATGCGATAGACATAGTAAATAAAACAGTATCGGTAGTTAACGGGAATAAGACACCACAGAGCAATGCATACATGTTCTTTGCTAAGAATGCTAAATTTAACACTTCTGGCGTTTTAGGTTATTATGCTACTGTAAAGATGAAAAATCAAGCAACTACACCAAAAGAGCTTTACTCTGTTGGTTCTGAAATTAGTATAAGTAGTTAACGTGTAATTATAAATATAACAAAAAACAATATAATATGGATCCAATAACAGCGGGGCTTGCAGTAAAAGGAGTTGCAAAGGCAGTAGGCGGTGTAGTTAAAACCGTCGGTTCATTATTCGGTGGTGGTGCAAGAAGAAGAGAACAAAGAAGGGCGAAAGCAGAACTTGGTCAAATGAAAGAAAAATACAACCAATTAGACACTTCAAATCCCTACGCTAACATAAGCAACCCTTACCAAAACTTAACAGTAAATACACAGGCCGCTGATTTTGCAGCACAGCAAACTTCGCAAAATTCAGCAAATATAATGAGCGGGCTAGCCGCTGCTGCTGGCGGGAGCGGTATTGCTGCATTAGCGCAATCAATGGCAAACAGCCAGGCACAACAAACTCAACAAGCGTCCGCTAGTATAGCCCAGCAAGAATCTAAAAACCAGGTTATGGCCGCACAAGGTGAAAATCAAAGGCAAATAGCCGTAGCAAAAGGTGAAGAATCATCTAGACAAATGGAAGCTGATAAAGTTGGTACACAAATGGGTATGGCACAATCAAGATTAACTGCTGCAAATGAGGCTAGAGCCGCTGCGAAAGCTGATTTAGTTGGTGGTTTAAGTGATATGGCTGGTGGTGCAGCGCAAGCTTTTGCAGGTACCGCTGCTGGTACAGATTTTCTAAAAGAACAAGTCGGATCAGCAAAACCTGCAGGATAAACTAATATAATATGGCAACAAAAAAATCACAATCAATAAATTCTCAATTAATATCTGGAGCATATAAAGCGGCAAGATCTGGCGGTTATCAAAAATCAAATTTTAAATTAGATTTAGATGGTGTAGCAGATATGTTAACCGCGAAGGCGGCTGCAAATCAAAAATTACAAGAAGAAGCGGAAGAAATGTTAGATTTTCAACCAGCTTTAGGTAAAGTTGGCGAAAACGATCAAGGGCCATTATTAAATTATTTCAGTGGGGTTAAAAATGAAATGGCTAATATTCATACAGAAATGCAGGGTGCAGATCAACAAACTAGAATTGAGTTACAAGGTGAGTTGGCTAGGCTAAAACAAACCGCATTTACAGTTAACGACCAACTAACACAACGTTCTCAAATTTCAGAAGACTATGCGGAAGCTATAACCAACAATGAACTAACAGGAGCGATGGACCCCGTTAGAAGAGCTCAATTAAATAAAATACATATTGAAAAAAACTTTGAGTTAATTTTAGAAAATGGTCAATCATCTTATAAATTACCAGATGGTAGTATATTAACAAATAAAGAGGCAAATGATTTTAAATTAAAAGCTTACGATCAACAAAAGGCTATTACTGAATTATCTGAAAATTTCTTTAAAGATGGTTATCAAAACAAACCTTTAGGACCCGACACATTAGGGGCCACCACTCAAAGTTTAATGAAAAATTTAACTAAAGACGCAATAGAATCTTTAAAAACTGATAAATTACTTGGAGACCAAGATTTAGTAATTGATGAAAAAGAAGAATATGCTGCTATTAATTTAAAATACGGAACAAATTATAAGGTAGGGGACGAATTACAAGAAGAGCATGAGCGATACGGCGTGGCAAACAATATAACAGGTCATTTGAAGAATGTGCATGCATCGGGTATGAAGGATTATCAAGCTAAACAAAATCCAATCACCACAGGAAGCATGCCAATAGATGGTACACTTCCTTACATTGACACTAGAAATGCAGGAGCATTAATATGGTATGAAGAATTTGGTGCTTACGGACCGGGTATAAAAAATCCAACTGGTGGTATGCCACTGAAAGACGATAATTTGAAAAAAGATAGTAAATTATTAGTTAAAGATGCTCAAGCATTAAATAGTATGGCGGTTGGGTTATCTGCGCCATTCAAATAAAATTTTATGACTGATCCAAAATTAAAAGATCAATTACTGGAATTACAAAACCAAGTGGGTGCATTAGAACCTATTGATAATTCTCAAGAAGCTATATTGCTCAGAAGGCAATTAAAAAAAGTTGAAGCACAAATCTTAGCATCGGAAACAACTGAAACTCAGGAATTGGAAGAGGTTGAGGTTACAGGCGAAGCTTCTAAGGAAGTTAAAAAGGCCTTAAAAGGTGCGGAAGAGTTCAAGGCTATACCTGAAAATACAACTGCAGAATCTGAAAAAACTAATATTGCTTTAAAAGAATTTAACTTAAAAAATATAGGAGGTGTTCTTCAACCTGATTTAGATAGAGAACAATATTTTCCTATAAAAAAAGATGCTCAAGGAAATGAATTAAGCTGGCAAGGTAAACCATTAAGAGAAGGTAGGGCTAAATTTAAAAATGATTATGATACTGACTTAAAGCTTGCTTTTGGTAGTGAAGAGAAAGCAAATAGATGGAAAGGTATGCTTGAAGCCGCTAAAACCGACGGAGTAACTTTAAACGAGGATAATATTGACGCTTACTTTGATTTAACTAAAGTTTCTGAAGAAACAAAAAACGAGGTAGTTTCTGATGCTAAAAGAAAAAAGTCCGAAGTATTTTTAAGAGATTATGGGCCTAAGCAAAGAAACATAATAAAAAGAGAGACGCTACAAGGAAGAAATTTAAAATCAGAAGAAAAAGATTTAACTAATCAATACGATGATTTTACAAAAGATTACGATGTCTTTTCGGAAACAAAAGGTATACTTGATAGTGATATTAAAAATTACAATAAAGAAAGAGAGACCCTTGAAAATAAAATTAAAAATTTTTCAGTCAATGACAATCCTACCGTTAAAGAAATACGAGAAAGAAATACTTTAAATCAAGAAATTAAAGATTTTCAATCAAAAGATATATATAGTGAATTAAATAAAAGATGGGAAGATCTTAATGGACAAAGAGCGGCTATTAATGAAAGGCTGCAATTGTTAAACGATAAATCTACTGAGCTAGGTGATTTAAACGTCATGTCTAGCGCATTATCTAAATCCTACGAGTTAGGCGATAGGTTTAGTTTGGCTATGGAGGAGGCTTTCTTAGGGGCGCCTGCTATGTTGGGTGGATCTATACTAAAAGGTGTTGGAGATGTTGGTTTATTCTTTTCATTAAAAGAAGGCTACTCTAAAGAAGCCTTTCAAGAGCACGCAACAAACGCTAAGTGGTACAGGGATTTAGTGGCTGCTAAAACAGCGGCCGTAGATTATAATCAAAGATTAGGAAATATAAGAAAAAATACATTGCCTGAAAGATTGAAAACAGGTGAAGGGAAAGGAAGCGATTATTGGGGAGAAATGCTTATGGATAATTCGCCTTCTATTTTAACAGCGTTTGGAACTATGGGTTATACGGGTTTAGCAACGGCTGGAGCTTCTGGAATAGCAAGAGCTACAGCAGTAAAGCAAGCAACTAACTTGGCTACAGGCGTGTTTTTTACTATGGAAGCTGGTGGACAAATGTCTGCTTTAGAGATTGCGCAAAGAGATGCCCCTAAAATTATAGCTAGTTTAGAAAATGAGCTTAAAACAGCAGAAGGATCAACACAAAAAAATGAAATTTTAAAACAAATAGAAGATCAAAAAAATACACTTAACCTTTCCCAGTGGCGAAAATCTTTAAACAGTGTAGCTTACGGAGGTATAGCATCACTTGCGGAAAGATTTGGTACGTTAAAATTTGTAGGGGATTTTAATAAATATTCTAAAGCAATAGGAAGAACAAAGCTTGAAAAATTTGTTAGTCCCTCAGTGGCTAGGGTTGTTAGCAAAGGCTTAGGCGTTACAAGAGGTGTTGGAATTGGAGCTGGTATTGAACTTATAGAAGAGGGTCCAATAACTCAAGTAGGACATAACTTTAGTGATATAGTTTTGCTTAATCAAAACAAAAGTTTGATAGAGGGTATTGATAAAGAATTTGTTAAAAGTACTTTAGCCACGTCCTTAGCAATTTCAGGACCTAGCATGAGCCAAAATTTATATTCAGCATTTGCGAACGAAGTTAAGTTAAGAAGTGAGGCAAAAGAAGAAGGTAGATTCAGAGATGAACTTTTGTCAGTGGAAAAAGCTATGCAAGGCCTCGATAAAAGAACAAAACCTTACAGAGATCTTTGGAATAAGAAACAGCAAATAATAGCTGGAGCCGCTGCTTTAAATAGTAATATAGTATTAAAGACGGAAAGAATGGATGTTAATGACATTGAAACTGTCTTTAACAATGGGGCTAGAATAAGGGAATTAATATCCGAAGGTAAAGAATTAGGTAGTGATTTAAATATAGATGATTACACTAAATCAAGATCTGAAGATATTCAAAAAGAAGCTCAAACTTTATTTGACACTAATCAAAAAATATTAGGTAAAGAGCAGGAAGCTTATGAAAGAATTTTTAGTGGTGCCCCTAATCCAGTAGAGGCTATAACAAACAAAACTAGATTTGAAAATGGCAAATCTTTAGTTAGGGGCATGAAGGGCATTGATCTTGTTGAAATAAATGACGCTGAAAATTTAAATACTTTTCTTGAAAAAAGTAATTTTACACCAAAACAAGAGGAAGCTATAAGAGACAATTTTGCTAAAGGAACTCCCGCTATAAATATTGGTAACAAAGCAATTGTGTTTAACTCCAAAGCTGATTTTATTTTTGGAGCGGTGTCTGGACTTGAAGCTAAAATAGCTTCCGCTTCAGTACTTCATGAGGTTGGTCATATACAAACTAGAAAAGCTGGTATTATTAAAGATAATAAATTAGCTAAAGAAGGATCTAAGTTGGTTGAGAACATTATGCTTGATATTAATAATCGTTTTTTAGCTGGCAAGCTATCTAAAGAAAATTATAAAATTTTTGAAGATAGAATGCAACGATATAAAGAACAAAACGATGGGGAAATTGACGCGGATGAATTGTTGCAATTAGTTGGAGACTTTCAATTTTTAAATATATTGCCAAGAAGTTCTTTTGCTGAAATACACAATGCAAAAACATTCGTTAATTTACTATTAAAGAAATTTAACGGAGATCATGCATCTTTCTTTGGTGTTGAAACAGCTAACGACGCTTACAATTTTGTAACAAGTTGGCAACAAAAAGCTATTTCCCAAGAAACTACTGGAGAAGAAGAAGATGAGCAAATAAAAACTGTAAAACCCTCTTTATCCAAGACTCAACAAGCAGCGTCTGAAAAAGCTTTAGGCAATATTGATGTTAAAGATATTAACACAGCTAAAAGCAAGAACATTATTGGAACAGCTTTAATAGGTATGGCTGAAGCCCAAATTAAAAACAGGTTATCTCTTGACTCAAATGTTACAGAAGAGATGAAGTTTGATTTAGTTGAAAGAACTTTAAAAGATTTAAATAAAAATCCTTGGAATGGCAAAGGCTCTTTGTCTGGTTACATTGGACAAAGAATTAAATTTTCATTGCAAGATATATTTACAGACGAATATAAAAAAGCTCCTGAAAATAGACTGTACATAAATCAAATAGACAATAAACAGTTAGAAGATTTTAGAGCACAAAGCAAAATAGATGAAGGCAGTAATAATGCAAAGCCTGAAGCTAAACAATTTAAAAAAATAAAAGACAGTAAAATATTTTCACCGGATGTTATAACCAGCATTGAAAATAAACTTACACAAACAGTAAGGGTTTTAAAGTCTAAGATTGATACTAAAACAACTATAAACAAAAGTGTTAAACCCGTTATAGCTGAAATTAAAAAAGAAATGGGTAAACAAGCGGATATTGATATTAAAACCGCTGTTGGCACGATGGATACTAATCTTAAAAGAAACTTTTTAAAAGCCAAAAAAGCTACATTAGAAAATGCGCCCACCACCTGGCTCGCTACAAGTATGCCGTTCGCAGTACAAAAATCTGTTGGTGGTGCATTTACAGATCAACCTATTAAAGACGAAAAAGGCAATATTGTTGCTTACGTATTTAAACCTAAATATACAGGCGATTGGCAAGGTAAAGAAATTGATAGAGTTAAGACCTCTACGGGTGCGGCTGGTAATACATCGGGAAATCAGTTTATAAGAAGATTACCGAATGTAAATCAAAACGTAACTGATGAACAATTTATGTCTTATTTATTGCCTGATGGTAAAAAATTAAAAGCAGGCAGAAAAGAATCTTGGTCAAAAATGATGGGAGAAGAGATTGCTTTTGAAATATTTGATGAAGAATTAAACAATCCGGAAAGCGAATTAACGAAGGCTTTTGAAAAAAATCAAAAAGCATTGAGCGTTACATTGGCTGATAACTATGTGGAGACCCTCCAAAAAGATATTGAGAGAGGTACAGTTAAAAGTTCCATTGCGCCTGCGTTTGTAGAGGGAACAAAGTATTTATTTAAACAATCGCTAAAAAAGGGAGTTGATGAAGTTATTGATAAAAACGGAAATCCTTTAATAAATTTTGCTGATGGTAGACCTATAGACAAGGAGGCTGCTAGATATGTTAGAAGAGCTTTTGATAAAAGTTTAATACAAGATTTTAAAGTATTAGCTTATTTACAATCAGTGAAGTTTTCATCAAAAATTCCTAAAGACGTTATAAACAAGGTTGGGAAAGCATTAACTAAAAATAGTGATAAAATATTATTGGATAATTTTGCAAAAGACATGCGTGTTGTTGCTAACCTATTAGGGTCCGATATTACAGATATAATTGGATTTGATGGTCTTGGATTTTTTAATAGATTATTAGATTCTGCTGAAACTAAAAAAGATGACAATGGAAATATAATACCTGGTGCTAAAGGTAAATATTTTGATTTTCTTAATAAAACTAAAGACAATCAACCAAAAAGTAAAGATTTACCAGACAATTTAGATTTATCACTTGTAAGCCCTATCAATTCTAAGTTTGGTGTTATGGCAAAAGTCGCTAGAATTTTAGAATCACCGATTAAAGCTGAGGAAAAATTGCAAAAATATGAAAAATTTATTGGCGAAATTGATGCAGCTAATTTACACAATAAAATATTAGCAAAACATATAATAGGTAAACTTGTCGATGCCGTTAAAACAAATAAGATAAAACCAGAATCATTAATTTATATGCTCCAAGCCCAAACTAATGCAACTAAAGGGCTACGTTCCTTGACTGGATTTAAATATATAACATTTAAAGATGGAGATCAAGGCAATCAAAAGGGAGAGCATTTAGCGGACAATGCCGGAACTATGTTTGAAATTGCTGAGCTTGCTTTTACAGAAGGCAGCGATTTAAAAACAAATAACGAAATAGATAACATTCTTGAATACCATGATCAATGGCTCGAAAATAGAGATTTATTAGATGTTATAGATATTTTTGGTAAAAATAATCCTTTTAAAGATTTAAGGATGATGCTCCTTACAGAAAGTCAGCTTAGAGATGTTTACACTCACGACGGTAAACTTGCTATTGAATTAATTGCAGCAAGAGAAGAGGCTATTAAAATTAAAGTCAGAGCACAAAAAAAATTAGCTGCTAAACCTAAAAAAGAAGCTGTTGTTAAATCTTCTATCGCACCTGATTTAAGTAAAGGTTTAAATGAAATGATAGCTAGACAAAAAGGTGTTAAGCCAGAGGCTGTGTATTCTAAAGTTGTAGCAAGAAAGAAAGGCGTTAACAAGGGAAAATATAAATTCTTTTTACCTTCTACAGCAGAGGATTTTAGAGGATTAACACAATACACTTTTGCTGGTAAAGGAAAACAAGGAGATGCGGATCAAAAGTTTTTTGAAGATAATTTAGTTAAACCTTATTTAAAAGGCATATCAGCTATGGAATCTCAAAAGCAGGCACTTAAAAACGATTATTCCGGTTTATTAAAATCATTTCCAAAAGTTAAAAAAATACTAAATAAAGAAATTGCAGAAACTGGATTTACAAACGATCAGGCTGTAAGAATTTATTTATATAATAAATCTGGCTTTGAAGTCCCGGGTATATCTAAAAGAGATAAAAATGCCTTATTATCTGCTGTTAATAATTCTCCTGATCTTAAAGGTTTTGCAGACACACTACAAATAATATCTCAAAGAGATCAATGGGTTGAACCATCTGAATTCTGGGACGTTGGGAGTGTTTTAAAAGATCTTAATGAGCTTTCAGAAAACGTTAGTAGAAAAGACTATCTTGAAGAATTTATAACCAATGTGGACCAAATTTTCAATGAAGACAATTTAAATAAAGTTGAAGCGATGTATGGCTCAAGACACAGGGAAGCTCTTGAGGATATTATAAGAAGAATGAAAAGCGGAAGCAATAGACCCGGTAATCCCGATAGATTAACTGGTGCTTGGCTTGACTGGGTTAATAATTCTGTAGGTACTATAATGTTTTTTAATAGAAGATCAGCTTTATTACAGATGTTATCGTTTACTAACTTCGTTAACTGGTCAGATAATAATCCACTGATGGCCGCAAAAGCATTCGCAAATCAACCAGCATACTGGTCAGCATGGGCAAAAATATTTAATTCAGATAAACTAAAGCAAAGAAGAGGTGGTTTAAAATCCGATGTACAAGAGCAGGAGATAGCTAACCAAGCTAAGAGTGCTAAAGATAAATACAGTGCAGCTGTTTCTTATTTATTAAAAATTGGTTTTACACCAACACAAATAGCGGATAGTATGGCTATTGCGACAGGAGGTGCTACATTCTTAATAAATAGAACGAACACTTACGTTAAACAAGGCATGTCAAAAGCGGACGCTGAGGCAAAAGCGTTTGAAGACTTTAGTGCAATATCAGATGAGACACAGCAGTCTGGAGATCCTATGTTAATATCCAAACAACAATCAAGTCATCTTGGTAGATTAATATTAGCATTTCAAAATACACCGATGCAGTATACTAGATTAATGAAGAAGGCTGGACAGGATTTAATTAATAGAAGGGGCGACGCTAAGACAAATATTAGTAAAATAATTTATTATGGATTTGTACAGAATTTAATTTTTTCTACACTACAAAATGCATTGTTTGCATTACTTCCTGAGTTT
>Ga0233444_10001398_pt1 | contig 27607 bp, 23 predicted proteins | sample SI_124_October20_6_FD_182792 | JGI IMG/M metagenome (GOLD analysis project Ga0233444, IMG submission 182792) | Seawater microbial communities from Saanich Inlet, British Columbia, Canada - SI_124_October2016_10_MG | ecosystem: Environmental > Aquatic > Marine > Inlet | place: Canada: British... | reverse complement strand
CCCGGAATCATCGTAGGGAAATTCCGACAAAACGTTTTCCACAACCCCAGCAATTATTTCTATTGACGGCAGTTCTTGCGCTCCATTGTGCACCCTCCCGTTTCTCAAAGCAGCGGTTTCTAGCTTCGTATTGTACAGTGCTTTTATGGAGGCATAATCCTGCTTTTCTTCTAAGAACTCAAGCGGTGTGCTAAAGCGGTGCCTTACGGGCAAACCCTTAAAATCGTCAAGCTCAGTTGGGTCTATGTTGGTAAGAACTTCACTTTCTTTGAACACATTTTCTTTTGGATTTTCGCAGGATTTGAATACGATACTCATGCACATGGCAAGGCCAATTGTCATTAATTTTTTCATTAGTCTATTTTTATTAATTCGCTAGTAAATATACACAAACATGCATTAATATACATTACTCAATGTGTTAAATAATGTTATTTACTACAAAAGAAATAAAAACGGTGGTTTACGCCTGTACAGTTTTCTAAAATAGAATAGGGCGTTTAGTAGCACGAAATGCATTCTCTTTCTCTTACCAATGTACCTATGGTGGTTGTTTTGGGTTCATTTTCAATAGCATCTAAAATTTCTCCGCAGTAATTTTTGCTGGTTTCTAGGGTGTCTTGGTTTGTGTTTCCCTCAATGTATACTTTGTAAGTACATTTTTTGCATTTGTCTTTACAAGAATAAAAACACAAGGCGAGAAGGCTCATTAATACAAATGTTTTTTTCATGATCGCCTAATTTTAATAACAGGTTATGTACGTGGTTGTAATGATGCTGTCCTCAGATGCTTCATGATAAACCGTATCGATGGTGTATTTAAGATCAATTTGTTCTTGCAGTTCTTCACCGCAATAATCTGTTTCGAGAATGGTATAGCTTAGTTGCTCTTGGTTTGTTGGGTAACTTGTGTATTGACAGGTTTTGCAATGGTCTTCGCCACAAGAAAAAAATAGGGGAAAGGCAAAAAATAGCCTATAAATAGTCTTCTTCATTAGAAATAATAGTATTATGTTAATTATTATATAAGTGTATTGAATGTAAATGTACTAAAAATTATTCGTCTTTTTTTCTAGGTCTTCTCCATCTTCTTCTTCTCCAAGGTGCTTTTCTTACCATATCAAGCTCAGTACCACTTCTTGGGTAGGCCACATCTCCGTAGTAAAACTTAGTGCAATAGGTTTCGTTAAAAAAAACGGTGTTCGTCGTGTAGTCTTTGGAGCTGTAAACCGACCAGGGTATGACTAAGCCATTGCCTTGGTACAAAACACCTTCTTGCGCATGAATTTCTCCGTTGTACCTAATTACAACACCATTTTTTGGTTTTGTTGTAAAAGAATGGTCGCCTCTTCTAACACCCAACACCAAATGCCCATTGTCTTGCTGAAACTCTTTCCAGCCGTAATTTTTTAGTTTGCCAAAAGACGTCATTTGAACAATGACCGGAACGGTGTCTCTTTCGTAAATAAAAACCGATTCCCAATCGTGCTCATGGTTTTCTAAATGCGAATTCTCGGCGTAATAGTACCAATATTGGTATACATTGTGGCTGTAGGTTTCTGCATAATTAAAATACACGGCCGGAACCTGATTGTTGGGGCCTCGGTTTTCCAGTCCTGTCCGGCCTGTTCCCTTTAGTTTGGAGCCAATAACCAAGGGAATCATATTTTCTAAATTGTCCTCAGGGTTAAATTCTCCATCTGCATTGGCATCTTGAGTTGTATTAAAATCCATGGGTATAGGAAAATTCTTTTCAGCTACTTTTAAGAGCCTTCCTTCTTGAAAAGTTAAGGTTGGAATGTATTTTAAAGCATCGACGGTTTCATTTCTTCTTTCTTGCGCGTTGGCAGAACAAAACAGGACAAAAAAGAGTACGGTTAGATTGTTGAATCTCTTGTTAAGAAGTTCCATTAATTAGATGGTAATTTAAGGATTGAAATTTATAATTTAGGCCTTCAAAAATTAACAGAATTTAACATCAATTAACTTGAGATTAACCCGGTAAAACGAGTAATTAATTTAAGTTTGTTTTGCTTTTATTAAGACAAATATAAACACATTTAGAATGGATAGCGTAAACATAAAAGAAATTAACGAAAAAATTAAAGACGAAAGTGCTTTTATCGATTTGTTAACCATGGAAGTTAACAAAGTTATTATAGGACAAGGGTCCATGGTGGAGCGTTTGCTGATTGGCTTGTTAGGGAATGGTCATATTTTGTTAGAAGGTGTGCCCGGATTGGCCAAAACACTTGCCATTAATACATTGGCTAAAGCGATAGATGGAAAGTTTAGCCGCATTCAATTTACACCAGATCTTTTACCCTCTGATGTTATTGGTACTACAGTGTACAACATGCCTAAAAACGAATTCAGTATAAAGAAAGGCCCCATATTTGGTAATTTTATTTTGGCTGATGAAATTAACCGTGCGCCAGCAAAAGTTCAGTCTGCTTTGTTGGAAGCCATGCAAGAACGTCAGGTAACCATAGGGTCTGAAACGTTTAAAATGCAAGAGCCTTTTTTAGTTTTAGCCACACAAAACCCTGTAGAACAAGAAGGAACTTACCCATTGCCAGAAGCACAGGTAGATCGATTTATGTTAAAAACAGTGATTGATTACCCAAAGCAAGAAGACGAACGCATTATTATGCGCAACAGTTTAAAAGGTCAATACGAGGTTGTAAAAGCTGTAGTGAGCATGGAGCAAATATTGAAGGCCAGAGAAGTGGTGAAAACCGTTTACATGGATGAGAAAATAGAAAGCTACATTCTCGACATCATTTTTGCAACGCGTTACCCAGAGCGTTTTGGCTTGGATCACTTAAGTCCTTTAATTTCTTTTGGAGCTTCTCCTAGAGGATCTATTAACTTAGCTACAGCTGCTAAAGTATATGCTTTTATTAAAAGAAGAGGTTATGTAATTCCAGAAGACGTTCGTGCCATTTGTACCGATGTACTGAGACACAGAATAGGCCTTACTTATGAAGCCGAGGCAGAAAATATAACTTCTGAGGATATTATAGAGCAAATCGTAAATAAAGTAGAAGTGCCTTAGTATGGAGACCAAAGAGCTTTTAAAAAAGGTTCGGAAGATCGAGATCAAAACACGTCGATTGTCCAATCATATATTTTCTGGTGAATACCATTCTCATTTTAAGGGGAGAGGTATGACTTTTTCTGAGGTTCGAAAATACCATCAGGGAGACGACATTAGAGATATTGACTGGAATGTTACCGCCAAACTTAACGAGCCACACATTAAAATTTTCGAAGAAGAACGAGAGTTGACGATGATGCTTATGGTGGACGTATCCAAGTCCGAATCTTTCGGAACGCGTGTGCAACAAAAACGAGATTTAATTACAGAGCTTTGTGCCGTATTGTCTTTTTCTGCCATACAGAATAACGATAAGGTAGGTGTCATTTTCTTTACCGATCAAATAGAATTGTACATTCCTCCCAAAAAAGGAAAGTCTCATATTCTTAGAATTATTAGAGAGCTCATTGAATTTAAACCTAAAAGCAAGGGTACAAACCTATCCGAAGCCTTCCGATTTTTAAGTTCTGTGGTTAAAAAGAAATGCATTGTGTTTGCCCTGTCAGATTTTCAAGCCAACGATTACGATAAAAATTTAAAGATTGCGGCTAATAAACACGATTTAACAGCCATTCGCGTAGTGGATTTGGCCGAAGAAGAATTGCCTGATATAGGTTTAATACAGCTTCAAGACCCAGAAACTGGCCTGGTTAATTGGGTGGATACAAGCTCTAGCGCTGTTAGAGAAGCATACCAAAGCAACTACTCAGAATTTGTGGCCAACTTTAAATCAAATTGTTTAAAATCTGGAACCGATTACCTCGATTTACGAGTAGACGTATCGTACACAAAACAACTATTAGAATTTTTTAAAAGAAGATAACTTGAACAGACTATTCTACATACTTTTTTTCTGCGCTTTTACGGTTGGTTTAGCACAAACACAAATAGCGGTAAAGTCAGATACAAATTACGTTTTTATAGGTGATGTTATTCACGTGGATTTATACGTAGCTACTGACCAAAATTTAATTTGGCCGGCTATTGCAGAACTCGTTGAGCCTTTAGAGGTTCAGGATTTTGGTGAAATTGATACGACTAAGAAGAGCAACAAATTCTTGTACCACCAACGCATTGCATTGCAAAGTTTTGACACAGGTCGGTTTAACATGCCGAGCCTAGCCTTTGCCTCTTTGCAAGGCGATACCTTTTATTCCGACTCTTTGGCTTTGGCCTTTTTAGCGGTTCCTTTGGACACTACCAATGCTATTTTCGACATTAAAGAACCGATCCATGTACCCTTTAATTTTGCAGAAGCACAGCCCTATATTTTAGCTTTTCTAGCTTTTTTAGCTCTTGTAATTTTACTAATTTATTTGATACGTAGGTTTTGGAAAAAAGCGCCAACTGTAGTTCCTGAAGTGGAACTTGTTCCTTGTGAAATTGAGGCTAAAGAAGCCTTAACAAAATTAGAAGCTAAGGGCTATTTGGCTAAGGGTAAGGTAAAAACGCATTACGTTGAGTTAACCGAAATACTGCGCCATTATTTTGATAGAGAATTTGAAATTGACACACTTGAATCTACTACAGAAGAAACCATTGGGTTATTGAAAGGCGCTCAAGTTAATCCGGATATAGTAAAGCAGATTGCTGCTTTACTGGAGCAGGCCGATTTGGTGAAATTTGCAAAAAGTAATCCAGACCTAAGAACCTCATCCAATTTTATGAGTCAATCTTTTTCTATTGTAGCAATGTGTCATGAAATGAAAATGGAGGTAACAGATGCATAACGATATAACCTATTTAAATCCTGAGTTTTTTTACCTGCTCTTTCTGATTCCTCTTTTACTGTTACTCGAAATAGGTTTTAGCAAAAAGAGAACGCCCAGTTTGACTTGGTCTTCCAACTTTTTGATTTCAAAAAGAAGTTCGTGGAAACTTATTTTAAAATATGTTTTGTGGGGGACTAGGGCGCTTGCATTAACAGCTATTATAATAGCACTAGCGCGTCCGCAAACAACCGATGTAAGTTCAGAAACACTTAGCAAAGAAGGAATAGACATTGTATTGGCAATGGACGTTTCTACAAGTATGCTAGCGCAAGACTTTCTACCAAATAGATTGGCTGCTGCCAAGCAAGTTGCTATAGAATTTATAGAAGGACGACCTAACGATCGTTTTGGTTTGGTTGTTTATGCTGGAGAGAGTTTTACGCAATGCCCTTTAACAACAGACCATAAAGTAGTAAAAAACCTTTTAAAAGAGGTTAAAGATGGTTTAATTGAAGATGGAACTGCCATTGGTATGGGCTTGGCCACATCCGTATCTCGTTTAAAGGACAGCAAAGCAAAGAGTAAAGTGGTCATTTTATTAACAGACGGCGAAAACAATTCGGGTTTTATAGACCCTATGACAGCCGTTGAAATAGCAAAAGAATCTAATGTTAAGGTGTATACCATTGGTGTTGGTTCTTACGGTACAGCTCCGTATCCTACCAAAGACATATTTAATAGAGATACGTATGTAAATATAGAGGTGAAAATAGATGAGGAGTTATTGATTACTATTGGCGAGTCTACCGGTGGTATGTATTTTAGAGCCGATAGTAAAGATAAATTAGAATTAATTTACGAAAAGATTGAAGCCTTAGAGAAAACCGAATTAGAAGAACTTAAGTTCTACAATCACGAAGAGAAATTTGAATTTTTGGCCCTAGTTGCACTCGTATTATTAGTTCTTGAGTTTATCCTTCAGTACACCGTATTAAAAAATATTGCCTAATGTTTGATCTGGGAAATCCACAATACCAATATTTACTCATTCTACCTTTGGTCGTTTGGTTGGTTTATCTTTTTTATAAATCTTGGCGAAAACGAAAGCAAGTTGCCTTTGCTGAGGCTTCTTTGTTGTCTCAAATTAACCCTAAATTATCCAATAGGAAAAGTACAATTAAAATGCTGTGTCAATTTTTAGGTTTGGTTTGTTTGGTGACTGCACTACTCAACCCTAGAATAGGTACCCGTTTAGAAACCGTTACCAGAAAGGGAGTAGACGTAGTTTTTGCTATTGATGTTTCCAAAAGTATGTTGGCAGAAGATGTAACTCCTAATAGAATTTTAAAAGCCAAACAAATTTTATCTAAAGCCATAGATGAACTGGTTAACGACCGAATTGGAATTATTGTTTACGCCGGAAAAGCATACGCACAACTTCCTTTAACAACCGATTATTCTGCTGCAAAAATGTTTTTAAAAACAATTGATACAGATATGGTGCCTACCCAAGGTACAGACATCGGAAACGCTGTTGAGATGGCCTTGAGTTATTTTGAAAGTGGCACTGAACAAAACAGGGCTTTATTTGTTCTCTCGGATGGAGAGAGTCATGAAGATGGTGCTCTAGAAGCTAGTGAAATGGCTTTGGACAATGGTATTATCATAAACACGATCGGAATTGGTACAAGTCAAGGTGCGCCCATACCCATTATTCGTAATGGCATTGTGAAAGGGTATAAAAAAGACAAAAGCAACAATGTGGTTGTTACAAAAATGGATTCGCAAATGCTTCAACAACTTGCATTGAGCACCAATGGTGGTTTTATTGACGGCACCTATACTCAAGAAACCATCGGTTTTATTACAACAGCTCTCTCTAAAATGGAGCAAGTAGAATCTGAAACAGAATTGTTTTCTGACTACGAAGACCAATTTCAATGGTTTTTAGCTTTATCTTTATTCTTTTTCATTTTAGAAATTATAATACCCAATCGAAAAACGCTTTGGATTAGAAAAATTAAATTATTTGGAGATGAAACGAAGTAACTATTTGTTCTTGCTTTCTGTTTTAACCTTTAGTTTGGCGCTTTCTGCGCAGACAGAACGTAAAATTACACGTACAGGGAATACCCAATACGAATCGGGGAAATTTGTGGATGCAGAAATTAATTATAAAAAAGCAATAGAACAAAATGCCAACCTTTTAGAAGCCCAATTTAATTTAGGAGATGCTTTGGCCAAACAAGACCGTTTTGAGGAAGCTTTGGCTGCTTTTGATTTGGTAAGCTCAACATCAGATGATAAAGAACTTAAAGCAAATGCTTTTCATAATAAAGGGAATGTGCAATTGCAACAACAAGATTTAGAAGGTGCAATTGAATCCTATAAGGAAGCGCTAAGAACCAATCCTAAAGACCCTCAAACAAGGTACAATTATGCCTATGCAAAGAAGCAATTAGAGCAGCAACAAGAACAGGAGCAAGAACAGGAACAAAATCAAGACCAGGATCAGGATCAGGATCAAGATCAGCAAGAAAAGGAAAATTCTGACGATAAAGACAATCAGAATAAGGAAGACGCTGAAAATGGTGAACAAGACGATTCAGAGCAAGACCAACAAGACCAACAAGACCAAAAAGACCAACAAGACCAGGGCGATACCAAAGAGGATGAAACCCAAGAGAATGATCAAAATTCTGGTGAAACTGATGGAGAAGAAAAAAAGGACGACCAAGAAGAAAAGCAAGGAGAGGCAAAGGAGAATAAACTTAGTCCTGAAGAGGCTCAAAGACTTTTAGAAGCCTTAAAACAGGAAGAAAACAAGGTGCAAGCCAAAATGAAAAAGCACAAAATAAAAGGTTCTAAAGTGAAAATTGAAAAAGATTGGTAAAACAAATGAAAAACTATTTATTCCTTTTATTTTTTATTGTAAAATCTGTACTACTATCAGCGCAGACCTTTAGTGCATCCATAAATAAAAATAAAGTAGGGTTAAACGAGCAGTTTACCTTAACTTATACTTTAGATGAAAGTGGCGATCGTTTTGTAGCACCCAACCTTTCAAACTTCTCTGTTTTGGCAGGTCCAAGCTCTTCATCGAGTACAAGTATTATCAACGGAAAAGTTAGTAAAGAAACATCTTACACCTATCGGTTACGTTCCAAAAAGGTGGGTGCTTTCACTATTTATCCTGCAAAAATTAGAGTTAAGGGCAAAGAATTAAAATCCAACACACTTTCAATACAGGTTTTAAAGTCTAGCCCTAAGGCTACTTCAAACACTTCGCCAGAAGCTATAGCAAAGCGCAACGTTTTTGTTCAGTTAGAGCTCAGTAATTCCAATCCCTATGTTGGAGAACAAGTTATTGCTAGCTATAAATTATACTTCAGTCAAGAGGTGCGTTCACCAGTATTCTTAGAAACACCAACCTTTACTGGTTTCTGGCATGAAGAATTCGGTTTGGGTAAAAATTATCCTATAAGCGAAACGTATATAAAAGGTAAAAAATTCCAAGTTGCGCTATTAAAAAAATTGGTTCTTATTCCTCAACATTCTGGAGCGCTTTCAATTGCTCCAATGGAGTTAGAAGTTCCAGTTGCCACGCCAACCAATCAACGCGATTTTTTTGGTCGTAGAACTTCACGTATCGTAAATATTATTTGTTCTACGGGTAAAAAATCGCTAAAGGTTAAGGCTTTGCCGAAACAAAATATGCCTGTAGGTTTTAGTGGTGCTGTAGGTTCTTTCGAGTTCACAACTAAGTTAGATCGAGACTCGATACAAACAAATGAATCAGCTAATTTGTCGTTAAGAGTTTCGGGTAGTGGAAATTTAAGAATGATTGAGTTGCCCGAATTTGATGTACCTATTGATATTGAGGCTTATGAACCCAAATACAAAGAGAACATCAATCTTGAAAAATTCGGCTTGTCTGGATTTAAAAGAGAAGAGTATCTATTAATTCCTCGTAACAAGGGTGTTTATAAAATTGGCTCTGTTCGTTTTAGTTATTTTAATCCCTCTAAAAAGAAGTACATAACTATAAACAGCCCTTCTTATACGCTTAAAGTAAAAGGGGCGTCCTCAGCAAGTGCCACGCCCGTTGTTCTAAATAGCTTTACCAAAGAAGATGTAAGTTTTATTGGGAAAGACATTTTATACATTAAAACATCCTTAACGAATGCGCGTACTTCCAAAGCCTACTTTTTTGGTTCAACGGCTTTCTATCTTATTCTATTTATTCCTTTGTTTCTTGTTATAGCTGTTTTGGTTATTTTGTTACTAAGTAAAAAGTCGATTATTAATCTAAAGAAATTTAAAGAGGGCTCTTCAGCTAAACAAGCCATCCGTGTTTTAAATGATCCTGAACTAGAATTGCATACCGCCATTGAAAATTCATTGCAAACTTTTATGTTTAAAAAGTGGCGTTTAAAACGTGCTCAGTTTAACAAAGCCGATCTACTTGAGGTTTTTCATAAAAAGCAGGTTCCTTTAAATTTAATCAATGATTTTAATAAGCTCATTGAATCTTCTGAGATGGCTCGCTTCACTTCGGGTGAATATTTGTCTAACGATCAGGATTTAAAAGCCTTAACCATAGAATTATTAGAGCAATTAGAAAATTATTAGGTATGAGACTCTTTGGTTTATTTTTACTACTAGCGACTTCTTTAGTTGCTCAAACAACAGAAGAACTTTTTTTAGATGCTTCGACACATTATGAGAATAGTGATTTTGATACTGCTCTTACGGTTTATCAAGCAATAGAAAACACACCCATTTACTCTTCTGACTTGTATTTTAATATTGCCAACTGCTATTACAAAACCAACAACATAGCAAAGGCAGTTTTGTACTACGAAAAAGCGTTAAGATTAGCACCTAAAGATGAAGATGTTTTATTTAATTTAAAATTAGTTCAACTTCAGTTGGTTGATAGATTGGCTGTTGTACCACTTCCCTTTTACACAAAGTGGATGGATACCATCGAAAATTTATTTGAAATAGATCAGTGGGCTAAAATTGGTGTTGTTTATTTTTTAGCTTTTTGTATTCTCTTACTTTATTTCTTGTTTTCATCCAACTACAAACTTAAAAGGAAACTGTTTTTATTTTCGATACTGTCTTTGCTAGCCTCTTTACTTATTTTTGGAATTGCTTCACACAGTTTGAGTACCGAAAAACCAAACGCTATTTTAATGGAGATGAATGCTTATGTAAAGAGTGCTCCATCTGTGCAAAGTGAAGATTTGTTTATTTTACACGAGGGTGCTAAAGTAGAGGTGTTAGAAATATTTAAAGATTGGACAAAAATTAAACTTTCTGATGGAATGATTGGTTGGCTCAAAACAGCCGATCTTGAGCGTATCTAACTTCTCATTTTATTGGATGTAAGTATGGTTTTGCTTGATGAAATGAATCACTTTGGTATTAAATATTGAGGGCTGATCTACGTTTACGACATGACCACAATTAGGGATGACAATTAATGTAGACGAAAGATGGTCTTTTACTAGATTCTTTATGGAGGGTAAAAACATATGATCTTCCTGTCCCATAATGTAAAGTGTTTTAATGCCAGAATCTTTTATACGAAATAGGTAGAGCAAAGGATTGACTTCTGCAAGTAGAGTAAACCACCTTTTAAACTCTTTTTCGTAAACTTTTTTGGCTTCTTTAATGAACAAATTTCTTGATTCTTTATGTGCTTTTTTAGGCATTAAAATCAATGCAAAAAACTTGTAGAGCACAATATAGGGTATTATGGATTTAAGCATTGCCGCAAGCCTCATGAGTACTTGGCCTCTTAAATTAAGTTTCATTACAGCTCCCCCCATAATCATACTCTCCATTTTTTCGGGGTAACGTTCCGCAATTTCTCTTATAATAATTGTACCCAAAGAGATGCCAACAAAATGAGACGATTTTATTTTTAGGTAATCTAGAACTTCAACAACTTCATCGCTTATAACATCGAATGAATAAGATTTTATTTTTTCAGAAATCGGGCTTTTAGATTTGCCATGGCCTCTTAAGTCAACTAAAAGTACATTAAATTCATTCTTAAAACTTCTCAATTGTTTGTACCAGATAGAACTGCTTCCACCAGCCCCATGAATAAAGGTTACCCAGGGAGCGCTAGCACTTTTATTGTATGTTGTGAAGTGAAGCATAATGAAATGAATTTACTTTGTAAAACTATAAAAAGAATATTGAAGTAGTACTTTATACGAACTAATTATTTTTAATTGCTTTTTTTTTAGAAAGGATAAAACTAAAAAACGTAGCCAAAGAGAATGAAATTAAAATATATTCTAGGTAAAGCCCTTCTTCCGTTTGTTGTTTTACATCATAAAACGCAAGTAAATTGCAAATCAGAAGAAACACAACACCTAAAATTTTCATTAGTTTATTCATCCGGACCTGTCTTAATAATGGAGCGAAATCCAGCCTGGTCACTTCCCATAAAATAAGTGCCCGATTCTAAGTCACTCAAATCAATTACCAAGCTGCTACCTTTTGGAGTAAAGCTGTTGATCAACCTACCATTTACATCCAATAGATCGATGTGTTTCGTTGTATTTGAAATTTGATCAATTTGAATAAAATCAGCCGTAGGGTTTGGGTAAATATTAAAGTGCAACGATTTACTTTCTAAAACAGTTACGTAGGGCAAATTAGTTGATTCGAAGGTTGCATTAGCAACACTAAGGTCACCGATACCGTTGGGTATTCTCGACATCGTTACATTTGAATCTAAATCGTGGTGAAAAAAGTAATCGATTGTAGTTGTATCTGGCATAGACAATAGAATGTCATCTCTTTCACTGTCTAATTTAAAAGGAAGATGAAGCGCTCCTTGCAAGGAGTCCTCATCTGCCCAAAGAACTAAGTATGAATTTGGATTTAAAACGATGTTTGGGAATGTATATTTTGTAGGTTCATTGGCTTTGTTGGATAAAAAGTACCCTGCTAAATTAATGCCTTCATTAGAGTTATTGTACAATTCAATCCAATCGTTAAATTCTCCATATTCGTCCGTCTCAGTAGCTGTATTATTAGCCATCCATTCGTTTAAAACTAATCCATTTTGATGCAAACCATTTGATGCTCCAAAAGTTGGGTCAGTAAAAGAAAACGCTCCATTTCCATCAAAATTTCTTGCAATAGAAATATCTGGTTGGCTATTGGTAAAATGAACATAGTCCACCAAGTTCGTATCTGAGTTAAAGAGATACAACTGCTCGCTACTCGCACTTAATTTAAAGTTGGTATGCAGTCCTTCTTGGAGTGTATCTTTATCCAACCAAACAATTAAATAGTCATTTTGATTTAAAGTTAAACTTGGAAATTTAAATTTAGTTGGTTCACTGCGTCGGTCAGATAAAAAATAACCGCCTGGATTTATTGGAGAAGTCGAGTTGTTATAAAATTCAACCCAGTCGTTGAATTCACCGTCTTGATCAGCTGCTGTTGCTGTATTGTTTGGCATACACTCATTAATAACAAATGGCCTAAATTGCGCATTTGTTACAAAAGAGAGTAAAAAGCAGATTAAAAATAGAGTTCTCATTTTAAATATTTTCAAATCATACTATCAAATAGTGAGCCAATTTTAGGTGAATAGTTAAATTAATATTGTTGACTTTTATTCTATATTCAATCGTATTTTTGAATAGTAACCAACTTATTTTTAGCAAAAATACCACTATTTAAAAGAATGATTTTTTATTAACAAGGACTAAATTAATTGATCTAAAAAGTTAAATTTACGATCTTGTTTTAATCTTGTTATTGCTTGTATGTATCTCATTTACGACACCGAAACCACCGGACTGCCTAAGAACTTTTCTGCACCCGTAACCGATTCAGAAAATTGGCCACGATTGGTTCAAGTAGCCTGGCAGTTGCACAACAGCATGGGAGAACTCATTGAGGTTAAAAACTTTATTATTAAACCTGTTGATTTCACTATTCCTTTTAATGCAGAAAAAATCCATGGTATTTCTACTCAACATGCTTTAGCGCATGGTGTAGATTTATCTTTTGTATTGGAGGAGTTTAACAAAGCTATTGAACAGTCAGAATTTGTGGTGGGTCATAATATTATTTTTGACATAAATATTATGGGTGCCGAGTTTCATCGAACTCAAATTGAGAGCCCACTGGCTCAACAAAAATCTATTGACACAAAAAACGAAGGAACTGAGTTTTGTGCAATTCCTGGTGGTAGAGGAGGCAAGTTTAAGTGGCCTACTCTTACTGAGCTACATGTAAAACTATTTAAGGAGGGCTTTGCAGAAGCTCATAATGCCTCTGCCGATGTTGAGGCAACAACACGCTGTTTTTTAGAACTTATTCGATTGCGAGTGATTGATTATGTTCGACTAGGTTTAGCGGACGACTACAACAAGAAGTTTTTAGAGTTTAACCCGCACCCATTTAAATTATTAGGTTTAAATATAGAGCCTTACAAAGAGGCTCAATCTGACTTTATACCAGAGGATGTTTCCATACTAGAAACCCCAATTTCATCGAACACATCTTCTTTAGACGATGTTCTATTTTCTCATTTACATTGCCATTCATCTTACTCAATACTTCAAGCTAAAAACGATATTCCAGATCTTATTGCTAAAGCAAAGAAAGATAACATGCAAGCAGTAGCTATTACAGATACTGGAAATATGTATGCTGCTTACAAGTTTGTTAGAGAAGCACTAAAGAATGACATTAAACCCATTATTGGATGTGAGTTATATCTTACTGCCGATCATAAAATTAGAAAGTTTACGAAAGATAAGCCAGATAGACGATCAACTATTGTTTTAATTGCAAAGCATCGAGCGGGTTATCATAATTTATGTAAACTAAGTTCACAAGCATTTATCGATGGTCTATATGCAGGCTGTCCCAGAATAGATAAAGAACTAATACTTGCCCACAAAGAGGGTTTAATTGTTACGACAGGAGGACTAACTGCCGAGATTCCAAATTTAATTTTAAATGTTGGAGAAAATCAAGCTGAAGAAGTCTTTGTTTGGTGGCATAAAACTTTTGGAGATGACTTTTATGTTGAACTCATCAGGCACGGGATTGATGAAGAAAACCATGTAAACAAAGTTTTAATTCGTTTTGCATTAAAGTATGGCGTGAAATATTTCGCTTCCAACAACGTGTATTACCTCGAAAAAGAAGACGCGATATCTCACGATGTTTTACTTTGCGTTAAAGAGGGTGTTTTAAAAGAAATGCCTATCGGTAGAGGAAGAGGATTTCGTTTTGGTTTCCCAAATAATGAGTTTTATTTTAAAACTCAATCAGAAATGAAAGAACTCTTTGCTGACCTGCCAGATGCCATTACTACCACACAAGAAATTGTAGATAAGATAGAGATTTACGATTTAAAGAGAGACGTATTACTTCCTGCCTTTGCTATTCCACAAGAATTTGTTCATCCTGAAGACTCAGACGATGGAGGAAAACGAGGAGAAAATAGTTATTTAAGGCACTTAACTTATCAAGGTGCAAAAAAAAGGTATGCTGAAATTACGGAAGAAATTACAGAAAGACTAGATTTTGAGCTGATGACGATTGAAAAAACGGGCTATCCTGGTTATTTTTTAATTGTACAAGATTTTACAACAGAGGCAAGAAATATGGGGGTTGCAGTTGGCCCAGGCCGTGGTTCTGCTGCAGGTTCTGCTGTTGCCTATTGCATTGGGATTACGAATGTAGATCCTATTGCTTATGATTTGCTTTTTGAGCGATTCCTGAATCCTGACCGTGTTTCACTTCCGGATATTGATATTGATTTTGACGACGAAGGTAGGGGCAGAATTATTGATTTTGTTGTTGAAAAATACGGCCAAGATCAAGTAGCACAGATTATTACGTATGGTACTATGGCTGCCAAATCTTCTATTAGAGATGCAGCTCGTGTGTTAAATCTTCCTCTGTATGAAGCCGATAGGATTGCAAAGCTAGTTCCAGATACCTCATTACATAAAATATTTAATTTAACCGAAGAGCAATTAAACGAGAAGCTAAACGCTGATCAAATGCAGATGGCACTTCAATTACAGTCTATTGCAAAGGGCTCTGATTTAGCTGCTGAAACATTAAATCAAGCTATAGCTATAGAAGGATCCGTAAGAAATACCGGAGTTCATGCTTGTGGTGTAATTATTACGCCTAGCGATATTAGATCACATGTTCCAATGGCAACGGCAAAAGATTCAGATCTTTTGGTTACCCAATTTGACAATTCCGTAGTAGAAGATGCAGGTCTGTTGAAAATGGATTTCTTAGGTTTAAAAACACTCAGCATCATAAAAGATGCCGTAAAGTTGATTCAGCAGCAACACGGTGTTGAAATTATACCAGATGACATTCCTTTAGACGATACCTTAACATATGAACTTTATCAAAAGGGGGCTACAAACGGGACTTTCCAGTTCGAGTCTCCAGGAATGCAAAAGCACTTGCGTGCATTAAAGCCTGATAAATTTGGAGATTTAATTGCTATGAATGCTCTTTACCGACCCGGTCCACTCGAATACATACCTAATTTTATTGCCCGTAAACATGGTAGAGAGGAAATTACCTATGATTTGGATGGTATGGAAGATTACCTTGCCGAAACCTATGGAATAACAGTATACCAGGAGCAAGTAATGCTTCTTTCCCAAAAATTAGCGGGCTTCTCTAAAGGGGATGCAGATATGCTTCGTAAAGCCATGGGTAAAAAGATTTTTTCGCTACTAGAGAAAATGAAACCTAAATTTATAGATGGTTGTAGTGAAAGAGGTCACGACTCTAAAATAGCCGATAAGGTTTGGAAAGACTGGGAGGCATTTGCTGCTTATGCCTTCAATAAATCTCATTCTACCTGTTATTCTGTAGTTTCATTTCATACGGCTTACTTAAAAGCACATTATCCCGCAGAATTTATGGCCTCAGTTCTTACGCACAACATGAACGATATTAAAAAGGTTACTTTTTACATGGAAGAGTGTAAACGTATGCGTTTAAAAGTTTTAGGGCCAGATGTTAATGAATCCGTTCTTAAATTTAACGTAAATAAAAAGGGTGAAATTCGTTTTGGTTTGGGAGCCATTAAAGGAGTAGGAGAGGCTGCAGTTGAAAATATAATTAACGAACGAACAAAAAATGGATACTTTAAAAGTCTTTATTCTGTAACCAAACGAGTAGAATTAAGATCTGTAAACAAAAGAACGCTTGAGAATCTTGCTCTAGCTGGTGCTTTCGACTCTTTTGAAAACGAACACAGAGCCATGTATTTCTTTGAACTTAAGGAGGGGTATTCTTTTTTAAATAAAGCCATTAGGTACGGAAATGCGTACCAAGAAAGTTTAGATGCACCGCCTAACTTATTTGGCAGTGTTGAAGGTATTGAATTGCCAGAGCCCCCAATGCCTAATTGTGATCATTGGGAGAGATTGGACCTTTTAGCTAGAGAAAAACAAGTGGTTGGGATTTACATTTCAGGTCATCCTTTGGACGATTATTCCTTTGAAATTAAGCACAATTGCAACCACAGTATTGAAAAATTTGAAGATTTAGAACTGGTAAAGAATAGAGATTTATCATTTGCGGGTATTATCTCTGAAATAACCAACAGGATTGATAAAAAGGGAAATCCATACGGCGTTGTAACTATCGAAGACTTTACAGACTCGAAGCAATTTATGCTTTTTAGTGATGATTATATGAAGTTTAAGTTAATGCTTGTTCAAGGTGCATTTGTTTATGTTAGAGCTCGAGTTCAACCCAGAAGGTGGGGTAATGAATTGGAAATAAAGATTGTAGCTATAAATTTATTGTCTGATGTGTTAGAGAAATTAACAAAAAGCATATCTCTAAGAGTTAATTTATTTGACATCAACACTACTTTTATCGACAATTTCAAGACGATTTTAGAAGAGCATAAAGGCAATCATCAATTAAAAATGAACGTAATAGATCCAGATGAAAATGTGAGTTTAGAGCTTTTATCTAGAACTCATAAGGTGAAAATAACGAAACAACTCATACATGATATTGGAACATTAATAGATGTACAATACAAACTCAATTAAATTACTTGTTTTATAGAAAGAAATAGTAATTTTGTAAAAAGAAAACTACAACACAAACAAAAGAAAAATGGCACTAGAAATTACTTCAGCAAACTTCGAAGAAACAGTATTAAAATCTGACAAACCAGTAATGGTTGACTTTTGGGCCGAATGGTGTGGTCCTTGCCGTATGGTAGGTCCTATTGTTGACGAATTACATACTGATTACGAGGGTAAGGCTGTGGTTGGTAAAGTTAATGTTGATGATCAACAAGAAATTGCTGCTCAGTATGGAATACGTAACATACCAACAATTCTTTTCTTTAAGAATGGTGAAATGGTTGACAAGAATGTTGGTGTTGCTCCAAAAGCAGACTTAGCTAAAAAAATAGATGCTCTTATATAAATACTATTAAATTTATAGATCAAACTCCCGCTTTCATATTTTGTAAGTGGGAGTTTTGCTTTTGTATGAATAAATAGTAGTTTTATTGAGTAGTTAAATTACTATGCCTATCAGAAAATCTAAAACCATTTATGAGTGATTTTATTATAAACGAAGAACTTAGAACCTTAGAAAACTTAGATTTTTTTGCACGCCAAGTTGTAGAAGGTTTTATTACAGGACTTCATAAGAGTCCCTACCATGGTTTTTCTGTTGAGTTTGCTGAACACCGCATTTATAATGTTGGCGAGAGTACACGTTATATAGATTGGAAACTTTTTGCGCGGACTGATAAACTTTTTGTTAAGCGTTACGAAGAAGAAACAAATTTGAGATGCCAGCTCATACTAGATCGATCCTCATCAATGCAATTTCCAGTTCAAAAGAAATTAAACGTTAGCGCTCCTAATAAGATTGGCTTTTCTATTCTTGCAGCTGCCGCATTGATGAATTTATTTAAGCGACAAAGAGACGCTGTAGGTCTTTCTGTTTTTTCTTCCAAAGTTCAATTACATACGCCATCTAAAACAAGTGCTTCGCATCACAAGTGGTTGCTAAGTGAACTAGAGAACTTGGCCATTCCTTTTAATGAAAGTGAAAAAGAAAACACTGATGCGGTAGCAGCCCTTCATGAAATTGCCGAGCGCATCCACAAACGTTCTCTAGTTGTTTTGTTTAGTGATTTATTAGGAGATCAAAGCCGATCAGATGAATTGTTTTCTGCTCTTCAACATCTAAAATACAACAAACATGAAGTAATCGTTTTTCATGTTATTGATAGATCTAAAGAAATTGAATTTAACTTTGAATCCCGCCTTCATAAATTTATAGACTTGGAAACAGGAGAAGAGATGAAAGTTAATCCTATTGAATTAAAAGAAGCGTATTTAAAAAGCATGTCTCGTTTTGAAAAAGAACTCCTTTTAAATTGTGGGCAGTACAATATTGATTTTGTACCCGTGGATTCTTCTAAAGGCTTCGAACAAGTGCTCTTAAATTACTTGCTTAAAAGAAAAAAGATGCTTTAGTGATTTATGTACCTTTTATACTACAATTGAAACTGTAGTTCGCTAAGTTTCTTATAAATACCATTTTCTAATTTTGACAATTCGATGTGGTTTCCAGATTCTACAACTTCCCCTTTATCTAAAACAAATATTTTAGTTGCATTTCTTACGGTTGCAAGTCTGTGTGCAATAACTAAAGAGGTACGTCCTCTCATTAACACGTCTAGAGCTTCTTGAACAAGGCTCTCAGATTCAGAATCTAAGGCAGAAGTAGCTTCGTCTAAAATTAATATTTTAGGATCTTTTAAAATAGCTCTAGCAATAGCAATTCTTTGGCGCTGCCCTCCTGAAAGTTGAATTCCTCTTTCGCCAACTAAAGTGTTGTATCCTTCTGGGAAATCGTTTATAAATTGATGAGCGTTAGCTAAAGTTGCAGCCTTTTTAATTTCTTCTATACTTGAGCCTGGCTTTCCATAAGCAATATTCTCTTCTATACTTCCTCCAAAAAGAAGTATGTCTTGCGGTACAATAGCTATTTGTTTTCTTAGGTCTGTAAGTGGCAGTTCAGTAATTTCTGTTTCATCAATTAATAGACTTCCTTCATAGCCCTGGTAAAACCGCATGAGTAATTGGGTTACAGTAGATTTACCCGCACCTGATGACCCAACTAAAGCGACTTGTTCTCCTTTTTGAACTTCTATGTTTATCTTTTTAAGAACCTGAACATCCTTTCGGTTTGGGTAACTAAATGATAGGTTTTTGAATGAAATAAATCCCTTGATATTGTGTAAAACATCACCTTCATTATGATCCTCAGGAGTTTCTTCTAACAACTCCATTAATTTGTCTGTTGCGCCAATAGCTTTTTGTATTTGAGCATACAAATCTGCGATACTTCCAATACTTGCTCCTATAAAAATAGTTAGCATTAAAAATGATGTTAAGTCTCCCATACTCATCTCTCCTGCATGAATTAAGCGAGCACCGTACCATATAACTGCAGCAATAGCACCAAAAATACCTATGATAATAAACGAGGCAAATGCGGCTTTTAATTTCCCACCTTTTATGGCAACTACAACAATTTGCTCTGTCGTTTTTTTGTAACGAATCGACTCGAACATTTCATTCGCAAAGGCTTTTACATTTGTAATTCCCTGCAACGTCTCTTCAACTATAGTGTTTGAACTCGCAATATGATCTTGTACTGTTTTAGAGTAAGCTCTTAGCTTACGTCCAATTATTACAGCAACAATAATAATAACTGGAAAAATGGAAAGCATAAATCCAGCTAGCCTAATAGAGGTGAATCCTAAAAGCACAACTCCACCAATTACAATAATAACTTGACGTATAAACTCTGCACTTGTCGTTGTAAATGTTTCTTGTAGTAAAGAAATATCTGACGCAATTCGACTATTTAATTCCCCAACTCTTCTTTTGTTAAAAAAAGTCATTGGCAAACGAATTAGGTGCTCATAAGTAACTTGTCTTAGCTTTGCAAGAAATTTTTCGGCCACATTAACGAATAAAACTATCCTAAAATAGGAAAAAATGGCCTGAAGTGTAAATAAAGCAAATAATAATAAGGCCATTTTATTGATACTAGACATCGATTTTTGACTAGCATCGACCATTTCACCAATGAATAATGGAAACAATAATGAAGCGAAACTCGAGAGTAATAGAAAGATTAAACCTACAATATAAGCTGACTTATAAGGCTTTAAGTACTTGAAAACTTTTAGCGATTTTTTAAAACTTCCTTTCTTAAGTTTTATCTTTTCTCTTTTCTTATTTTTGCTGCCGAACATAGGTATATCGTTTGTGTTTGCAAAAGTATGATTTTCATTGCAGAAAAAAACCTTTTTGAGGTTGCGAAACACAAAAAATGATTTTATATTTGCTGCCTTAATGGGTACAAAGAACATTAGATAAAAAGAAATGAAAAGAACATTCCAACCTTCAAATAGAAAGCGAAAAAATAAACATGGTTTTATGGATCGCATGGAGTCAGTTAACGGTCGTAAAGTTTTAGCTAGAAGAAGAGCTAAAGGTCGCCACAAGATTTCAGTTTCGGATGAAGCTAGACATAAAAGATAATCATCTAATGGATGAAGATTTTAAAGGTGTTATCTATTTTATATAGTTAACACCTTTTTTGTGACATTTAATTTAGGATTACCTGATCAATTCATTTCAAAGTAAAATACATTTACAATGCCAAAAAATAGTTCTATAAATCACATTCTAATTATTGGTAGTGGTCCCATCGTTATTGGTCAGGCATGCGAATTTGACTATTCTGGTTCTCAAGCTGCTCGTTCTTTAAGAGAAGAGGGAATTACTGTTACGCTTATAAATTCAAATCCGGCTACCATCATGACAGATCCTGTTATGGCGGACCATATTTACCTTAAACCCTTAACGGTAGATTCTCTAAAAGAGATTCTTGCACTTCATCCAGATATTGATGCTGTTTTACCAACTATGGGTGGGCAAACAGCATTAAACTTGTGTATTGAAGCTGATGAAATGGGTGTTTGGTCGGATAATGAAGTGGACATTGTAGGCGTAAACATAGATGCTATTAATATTACTGAGGACCGTGAGCTTTTTAGAAAACTTATGGAATCTATAGACATTCCTATGGCTCCTCAGCGAATAGCTAAATCTTTTTTGGAAGGAAAAGAGGCTGCGCAGGCTTATGGTTTTCCCTTGTGTATCAGGGCTTCCTTCACACTAGGAGGAACTGGAGCTGCAATTGTATATGACAAAGAAGATTTCGAAAAGTCATTAACTCACGGACTTCATAGTTCTCCTATACACGAGGTGATCATAGACAAAGCTTTGTTGGGTTGGAAGGAGTATGAGTTAGAGTTATTAAGAGATAAGAACGATAATGTAATCATTATCTGTTCTATTGAAAATATGGACCCAATGGGTGTGCATACTGGAGATTCTATTACAGTTGCACCAGCTATGACATTATCAGACACCACTTATCAGCGGATGCGAGATATGGCCATCAAAATGATGCGCTCCATTGGAGATTTTGCAGGCGGTTGTAATGTTCAGTTTGCCGTTAGTCCAGATGAAAATGAAGATATAGTAGCTGTAGAAATTAATCCACGCGTATCAAGATCATCGGCATTAGCCTCTAAAGCAACGGGTTATCCAATTGCGAAAATTGCAGCTAAATTAGCCATTGGTTATTCCTTAGATGAGTTGTCTAACCAGATAACTAAAACATCATCTGCGTATTTTGAACCTACGCTTGATTATGTTATTGTTAAATTTCCAAGATGGAATTTCGACAAGTTCGAAGGATGTGATAGCACTTTAGGTTTGCAAATGAAATCTGTAGGTGAGGTTATGGCTATTGGACGCTCTTTTCAAGAAGCACTTCAAAAAGCCTGTCAATCCTTAGAAATTAATAGAAATGGGTTAGGAGCAGACGCTAAAAGTTGGTCTAATCAGGATCAAATATTAGACCGTTTAAAAAACCCATCTTGGGATAGAGTGTTCCGTATTTACGATGCAATGCGTATCGGTATTCCAAAGAATACCATTCAACAAATGACTGGGATCGATAACTGGTTCTTAAGTCAAATTGAAGAAATGGTTTCGATGGAGCGTGTACTAGAAACATACAATATAAAAGACCTGCCCCGAGAATTGTTGCTTGATGCAAAAATGAAAGGTTATGCAGATCGTCAGATTGCTTACCTTACTCGATGTTGGGAGTCTGAAGTGCACACTAAAAGAATAGCACAAGGAATTAATAGAGTTTACAAACTGGTTGATACTTGTGCAGCAGAATTTGAAGCACAAACGCCTTATTATTATTCAACTTTTGAAAATGAAATTGAAATTAATGGGAAGCGTTTTACCGAAAATGAAGTTTCAGTTTCTGATAAAAAGAAGGTTATTGTTTTAGGTTCTGGCCCAAACCGCATTGGTCAGGGTATTGAATTTGACTATTGTTGTGTTCATGGTGTGCTTGCAGCAAAAGAAATGGGTTATGAGACGATCATGATCAATTGCAACCCTGAGACGGTTTCAACTGATTTTGACACGGCTGATCAATTGTTTTTTGAGCCTGTTTTTTGGGAACATATTTACGATATTATTAAAATGGTTCAACCTGAAGGAGTAATTGTTCAGTTAGGAGGACAAACCGCATTAAAACTTGCTGAGAAACTTGAAAAATACGGTGTTAAAATATTAGGCACTAGCTTTAAGGCTTTAGATTTAGCAGAAGATAGAGGTCGTTTCTCAGAGCTTTTAGCTTCCGAAAACATTCCTTATCCTGAGTTTGGTGTGGTAGAATCTGCGGAAGAAGCCTTGGTTTTGGCTAAGGAATTAAACTTTCCAATTTTAGTTCGCCCATCCTATGTATTAGGTGGTCAAGGAATGAAAATTGTGATAAATGAACAAGAACTTGAGCATCATGTTGTAAATTTATTAAAAGGTTTGCCAGGTAATCGAATTCTTTTAGATCATTATTTGGAACAAGCTATAGAAGCCGAAGTAGATGCTATTTGTGATGGTGATGAGGTGTATATTATTGGAATGATGGAGCACATTGAGCCTTGTGGTATTCACTCTGGAGATTCAAATTCGGTTTTACCTCCATTTGATTTAAGCGACACTATCAAAAATCAAATGATAGATATTACAAACAAAATAGCCTTAGCAACCAAAACGAAAGGTTTAATAAACATTCAATTTGCTATAAAAAATGATACAGCTTATGTTATTGAAGCAAATCCAAGAGCATCTCGTACGGTTCCATTTATAGCAAAAGCCTATCAAGAACCCTACGTAAACTATGCTACAAAAGTTATGCTAGGTGCAAAATTAAAAGACCTATCTTTTAATCCGACAAAAAAGGGTTATGCTATAAAAGTTCCTGTTTTTTCATTTAACAAGTTTCCAAATGTAAATAAAGAGCTTGGTCCTGAAATGAAATCAACTGGTGAAAGTATTTACTTCATAGAAAATTTAAAAGATCCATTTTTCAAAAAAGTTTATGGTGAACGAAATTTATATTTGTCTAAATAAGTTGCCGTCTTAAAAAATTAATAAATCATACGGAAGAATCTTTAATTTCATTTTGATTTTTTAAATTTGTTATCGAATTATCTAAATTGTTAGTATGCTTGCTGGTTTAATTAAAACACTTTTATATATTTTATTCTTTTGGTACGGATTTAAGCTGTTAGCTAAAATTTTTGCTCCTTTTCTTATGAGGTATGCTGCTAATAAAGTACAAGAGAAATTTAAAGACCAAATGAAACAGCAAAATGGAGGGTTTGGTTTTAATACGCAAGCTCAGCAATCAAAGAAAGAAGGAGAGGTTTCTGTTAAGTCAAAAATTAGTACTAAAAACAAACCAAACTCGGAGTCTGTTGGAGATTACGTAGATTTTGAAGAAGTTGAAGATTAATTTCACTGTGATTTCCCTTTTATGCCAAAACTAGTTAGTTATTTTAATGGCCTAAATGCATTGCGTTTTTTTGCGGCCTCTTTGGTCGTGTTTCACCACGCTGAACAAATCAGAAGTAAAAGTGGATTATTTAATTTAAAATCATTTTCATTTTTTAATAATGGAGGAATTGCGGTTACTTTTTTCTTTATTTTAAGTGGATTTTTAATCACCTACTTGCTCCTAAAAGAAAGAAGTAGTTCGGGCGTAATTTCTATTAAAAAATTTTACTATAGGCGAATTTTAAGAATTTGGCCTTTGTATTATTTACTCGTTTTTTTAGGCACATTACTCATTCCTTTATTGATTTCGCATTTAAATATCTCCTATGAAATGCCTTATACATTTTCGGAAGTGATATTGTTCTTTGTATTTTTTGCACCCTTTATGGTTACCTTCATTTTTGGTCATCATTTATTGGAACCTCTATGGTCTATTGGAGTTGAGGAGATTTTTTATATTTTTTGGGCTCCTTTATTAAAGTATGTAAATTTAAGTGTTGCTAAAATTTCGGTATTTATAATAGTATTTAAATTTCTTTTAGTTTGGTTCTCTCCTTATTTTATTGAGAATGAGTTGTATTTTCAGTTGCTAGGTAAACTGCAATTTGAAAGTATGGCAGTTGGTGCTCTTGGAGCCGTATGGGTATTTAATTATCAGGAACAACTGCGTAGTTCTATATTTATATTCCACCGTTTGTCTCAAATCATTTTGATGTCTTTAATTACCATCAGAATAGTGTTTTTCGAGTATTTAATTTCTAATGTAAATGTATTTGCATTTATCCAAGGTACTTTTATATTTAACTTAGCTGTAAATTTTCTTTTTTTATGGCTTATTCTTAATGTGTCATTAAACAAACATTCACTTATTAAATTTAATAGTCGTGTATTCAATTTTTTAGGGGATATTTCATACGGTATTTATATGTATCACATGCTTGTTATTTTTACAATTATGCTCGTGTTGAAAGATTATTTAATACGTATTAATGAAATTACAGCTACAGTAATCTTTTATTTTTTAGTATTTTCGGGAACTATTTTTGTTTCGTATGTATCCAAACAATATTTTGAAAATTATTTTATTAAATTAAAATCAAAGTATCGTTTATAAATGTTTTGTTATGAGTTTTGATAAAAAAAATATTATACCCCACCTATTAGCACTGTTGATATTTGCATTATTAACAGGTGTTTATTTTTCACCTTTATTTCAAGGCAAAAAAATATATCAAGGTGATATAGTTAATTACATCGGTGCATCGAAAGAAATTAAGGAGCATAGGGAGACAACAGGAGAAGAAGCCTTGTGGACAAATCGTATGTTTAGTGGGATGCCTGCCTATCAAATCTCTTACAATACACCCTCAAATTTAACTCATTATGCAGATAAGGTAATGCGTTTTAATTTCCCAAGACAAGCGTCTTTTGTTTTGTTAGCATTTATAGGCTTTTATATTTTACTCATTACCATGGGAATATCTCCCGCATTTGCTATTGTTGGAGCACTTGGTTACGGATTAACTACCTATTTATTTATAATTATTGAAGCAGGGCATAATACAAAAGCTCATGCTATGGCATATGTGGCTCCTGTTATTGCAGGTGTTTTATTGGCATACAAAGGAAAGTTTCTTAAAGGTGCTGCGTTAACTTCTTTGTTTTTGGCTCTTCAGTTTAAAGCTAATCATGTTCAAATATCCTATTATTTACTAATGATGCTTATTCTTTTAGCTGTTTTTGAGTTTGCTTCAGCTTATAAACGAGATGAGCTTAAACAGTTCTTTAAAGCTACACTATTTCTTCTCTTTGCTGCAGCGTTGGGTATAGGCTCCAATATTGAGAAACTATGGTCAACTATTGATTATGGTAAATACAGCACACGTAGTCAATCGGAATTAACTATAGATGGAGACCAGGAAAACAAGACTTCGGGGTTAAATAAAGATTATGCTACTTCATGGTCCTACGGAAAAATGGAAACATTTAATTTAATGATTCCAAATTTTATGGGAGGCGCTTCAGGCTCACCCTTGACTAAAGATTCTGAAACGTATAAAGTATTGAAAAAAAGAAACGTTCCAAATGCCAAAAATGTAATTAAAAGAATGCCTACATATTGGGGTGCTCAACCCTTTACTTCTGGTCCAGTTTATATTGGAGCAATCATGTGTTTCTTATTTGTATTAGGCGCTTTTTTAGTAAAAGGAAAGTTAAAGTGGTGGTTGCTTAGCTGCACGCTTTTATCTTTTACTTTAGCATGGGGTAATAATATGATGTGGCTTACAGATTTTTTTCTGGAGTACGTCCCCGGATACAACAAATTCAGAACTGTTTCTATGATACTTGTAATTGCAGAAATATCGATACCACTGCTAGGTTTTGTAGCCCTAAAACAAATCATAGAAAACAAATTTGAAAATCAAGAATTAATTAAATCACTTAAGTATTCCATAGGAATTACGGCTGGTTTATGTTTGTTATTTGCTTTTGTTGGCTCTTCACTATTCAATTTCAGTTCTGCTGCAGATACTCAATACCCAGATTTTTTAGTCTCAGCATTAGAAGTTGATCGAGCCTCATTAATGAGATCAGATTCTTTACGATCATTGGTGTTTATTTTATTAGCTGCTTGCAGTATTTATTTGTACCATCTGAAAAAGATTAAATGGATGCCTTTTGCAATTCTTTTAGGCGTTCTTGTTTTGGCTGATATGCTTCCTGTAAACAATCGTTATTTAAATTCTGAGGATTTTGTTAAGTCAAAAAAAATGGATACGCCATTTCAGAAAACTGCTGCAGACATTGAGATTTTAAAAGACAAAGAATTAAATTTTAGAGTATACAATACTACTGAACGAATTGATGCTGGAGCCAGAACTTCTTATTTTCATAACAATTTAGGAGGTTATCACGGCGCTAAGCTAAAGCGTTACCAAGAATTAATGGACATGCAAATAGCCAAGGGGAATTCTTCGGTAATTGATATGCTCAATACCAAATATATTATTAGAAAAAGTTCATCTGGCGCTATGTTAGCACTAAAGAACCCATCTCAGCTTGGAGCTGCGTGGTTTGTTAATTCAGCTAAAGTTGTAAATAATGCAGATGATGAGATGACAGCATTAAGCACTTTCAATCCATCAAGTGAAGTTTTAATTGACAAGAGGTATAATCTGGAACAACGTTCTTATAATGCAACAGGAAGTATTCTTTTGAGTTCTTACAAGCCCAATCATTTAGTTTATGATGTTACAGCCGAGGACGAATCTTTTGCTGTCTTTTCAGAAATATTTTATGGCAAAGGTTGGAATGCCTATGTTGATGGTGTACTTAAGGATCATTACAGAGTAAATTACGTACTTAGAGGGATGCCATTACCAAAGGGAGCCTATTCGGTAGAATTTAAGTTTGAGCCTCAGTCTGTTGCTTTAGGCTCTTCTATAGCACTTGTTTGTTCGATACTTATATATTTATTGCTTGCTAGTATGTTCTATTTCTCAATAAATAATAGAAAAAGAAGTACATTTAATTAATTGTCATTTTGTTTTCAGCAGTACAATTTCTTAAGAATTGTAGAATTCTTTTATTGTTGCTTTCATTGTACTTGCCATTAGATGATATTTTTCAGTTGTTTCAGAATATTCAAATCGATTTGTTTAACATTCACCTTTTTTATGAGATGATATGATCACTATAAATGTCAACAAATTTTGTATTTTTAAAGGATGTACATGAAGAGTTAATTTAATATTAATTTTTTCTTA
>Ga0233444_10001394_pt1 | contig 27680 bp, 21 predicted proteins | sample SI_124_October20_6_FD_182792 | JGI IMG/M metagenome (GOLD analysis project Ga0233444, IMG submission 182792) | Seawater microbial communities from Saanich Inlet, British Columbia, Canada - SI_124_October2016_10_MG | ecosystem: Environmental > Aquatic > Marine > Inlet | place: Canada: British... | reverse complement strand
GGCCGGCCTGAAATACGTTCAGGGCAAGCCGATCGTCAACTCGATTTCCATGAAGGAAGGCGTCGAGAAATTCCTTGCCGAAGCAACTATCGCCCGCCGTCATGGCGCGGCTGTGGTTGTGATGGCGTTCGACGAAGTGGGACAGGCCGATACGTTCGAGCGCAAGATCGAGATCTGCAAACGCGCCTATGACCTGCTTGTGGAGAAATTGGATTTTCCGCCGCAGGACATCATCTTTGATCCGAACATTTTCGCCATCGCCACCGGCCTCGAAGAGCACAACAACTACGGCGTCGATTTCATCGAGGCCACGCGCTGGATCCGGCAAAACCTGCCGCACGCGCATATTTCCGGCGGCGTCTCCAATCTGTCGTTCTCGTTCCGCGGCAACGAGCCGGTGCGCGAGGCGATGCATTCGGTGTTCCTGTATCACGCCATCAAGGCCGGCATGGACATGGGCATCGTCAATGCCGGGCAGATGGTGATCTACGACGACATCGATCCCGAGCTGCGTCAGGTCTGCGAAGACACCATCCTCAATCGCGATCCCGGTGCATCGGAGCGGCTGCTTGAACTCGCGGAAAAATTCCGCGGTCAGGAAAAGCAGGTCAAGGAACAGGATCTTGCCTGGCGCGAATGGCCGGTGGAGAAACGCCTGAGCCACGCGCTGGTCAACGGCATCACCGAATACATCGATACCGACACCGAGGCTGCGCGCCTCACGGTCGAGCGGCCGCTGCACGTGATCGAAGGTCCGCTGATGGACGGCATGAACGTCGTCGGCGACCTGTTCGGCGCGGGCAAAATGTTCCTGCCGCAGGTGGTGAAGTCCGCCCGCGTGATGAAGCAGGCGGTGGCCTATCTGATGCCGTTCATGGAAGAGGAAAAGGCGCGCAACCAGGCCGCGGGCATCGCCGGCGACGGGCGCAGCTCCGCCGGCAAGATCGTGCTCGCCACCGTGAAGGGCGATGTGCACGACATCGGCAAGAACATCGTCGGCATCGTGCTTCAGTGTAACAACTTCGAGGTGGTCGATCTCGGCGTCATGGTGCCCGCTTCCAAGATCATTGAAACCGCGAAGGCCGAGAACGCCGATATCATCGGCCTTTCGGGCCTGATCACGCCGTCGCTGGACGAAATGGTGTTCATGGGCGCCGAACTTGAGCGCCTTGGCCTCGACATTCCGCTGCTGATCGGCGGCGCAACCACCAGCCGCGTGCACACGGCCGTAAAGATCGATCCCGCCTACAAGCGCGGGCCGGTGATCCACGTCAACGACGCCAGCCGCGCGGTCGGCGTCGCCTCGTCGCTGATGTCGGCCGAGAAGCGCGCGGAATATGCCCGCGAGGTGCGCGCCGACTACGCCAAGATTTCGGCCGCGCATTTCAAGGCGCAGCAGGACAAGAAGCGGCTCAAGCTCGAGGCCGCGCGCGCCAACGCGCACAGCATCGACTGGTCCAAGACCCAGCCGAAGAAGCCGGCCTTCATCGGCATCAAGAGCTTCAGCGATTATTCGCTGGCTGAACTCGCCGAATACATCGACTGGACGCCATTCTTTCAGACCTGGGAACTGACCGGGCGCTTCCCGGCCATTCTCAACGACCCAAAGGTCGGCGAGGCTGCGCGCGCGCTCCATGACGACGCGCGCAAGATGCTCGACCGGATCGTCAAGGAGAACTGGTTCAAGGCCAGCGCCACCATCGGTTTCTGGCCAGCGAACGCCGAAGGCGATGACATCGTTCTCTACAGCGACGAGGCGCGCACCAGGCCGCTGACCACGCTGCACACCCTGCGCCAGCAGCTTGAAAAGCGCGAAGGCCGCAAGAATGTCGCGTTGTCGGATTTCATCGCGCCGATCTCAAGCGGGGTATCGGACTACATCGGCATGTTCGTGGTCACGGCAGGCATCGGCGAGGACGTGATCGCGGATCGCTTCAAGAATGCCAACGACGACTACTCGTCAATTCTCGTGAAGGCGCTGGCGGATCGTCTGGCGGAAGCCTTTGCCGAGCGGATGCATCAGCGTGTGCGCAAGGAGTTCTGGGGCTACGCGCCGGACGAAGCGCTCGGCACCGACGAGTTAATCCTCGAACAGTATGCCGGCATCCGCCCCGCACCGGGCTATCCGGCGCAGCCGGACCACACCGAGAAGGCAACGCTGTTCAAGCTGCTCGATGCGGAGCGCACCGCGGGTGTGACGCTGACCGAGAGTTTTGCGATGTGGCCCGGCTCGTCGGTCTCGGGACTCTATTTCAGCCATCCGGAAAGCTATTACTTCGGCGTCGGCAAGATCGAGCGCGATCAGGTCGAAGACTATGCCGAACGCAAGGGGATGAAGCCTGAGGAAACCGAACGCTGGCTCGCGCCGATCCTCAACTACATCCCCTCCCGCGAGATGCCGGCTGAGAGCGAAGACGATATCGCAACCTTGCCGCTGGCAAAACATCCGCCGGGCTGCGGCTGCGCGATGCATCTGCGGATGAACGGCAAGCCGGTGGCCGACGCGGTCGCGCGCTGATCTCCTCACTTCGATTCGACTTAAACGAAATGCCGCCATGCTCGTCTTCCGTGCATGCGGCATTTTCACGCGGGTTTGAACGGTTTCGATTCTGGAACCCGGAACGACGCGCGCGATGAGGTGTTGGTGCGTCGCCTATTCATCCCTCAAACAGGAGTAGGACAATGAAAAACGTGACATTTTTTGCCGCTGCCGTAGCCGTGAGCGCGCTGATCGCAACACCCGTCCTCGCACAGGATACCGCGCAGCCGCGTGCCGGAAAGCATATGAAAACCAGCCACATGAAGCAGCATCATGCGTCGAAGAAACATATGAAGCATCATGCGCGCGCCGGGCGTACGTATTATAACGACAGGGTCGCCTATCAGGATCGCGGGTGGAATGACCGCAACAGCGGCTTCTGGCCGGGCGCCTATACGCTCGGCGCGGTGGGAACCCCAAGCGCCATAGCAGCGACAACTGATGGAACCGTTCGCGCAATTGCGACCGCGCCGTTCGGTGGTCCGTATCGCGACAGCTATGCCTATGGCCCCGGCTACGGATACACCTACTCCTATGACGGCATCGCGATGCCAAACTCGGGGAACTATGCAGCACGAAACGGCTTCACATGTCAGCCGGGCACTTTCATCAAGGGTACCCGGACAATCTGCCAGTAAGTCCTGATTTCGGTAAAGATACAGCGGCCGGAGCAATCTCCGGCCGCTGTCTTATGTTGTCGCCGATCTACGCCGCTGACGCGGCGCCTCACGTCAGGAACGTGACGCGTCCGGTGGCAAGGTCGTGCATCGCCGCTGCGATCCGCAGCTGGCCCGCGTTCACCAGACCTTTCAGAACAGGGCTGCGCGACGTCAGATTCGCAGCAGCCATGCGGGCATTGGTTTCCGCCACGGCCTGAACGAATGTTGCGTTCTTCGACGTCCGCTCGCCGGTCGTCTTGCTCGCGGCCACCGCCGGCATGATGTTGGCGAGTGTCGCCGTCAGGTTTCCCAGCTTGACGTTGTCAACCGCGCCCTTGATGGCCCCGCAGTCGTTGTGCCCGAGCACCACGATCGCACGCGCGCCCGCAACCTTCGTTGCGAATTCGAGGCTGCCGATGATATCGGTGTTGACGAAATTTCCGGCGATGCGCGCGCAGAAGACATCGCCGATGGTTTGATCGAACACCAGCTCCGGCGGCACACGCGAATCGATGCAGCCAACGACCGCGGCAAACGGCGCTTGCGCAACTGACGTTTCCTTCACCTGCTCCATCAGATTGCAGTTGACGATCTTGCCGCTCACGAAACGGACATTTCCCTGCTTCAACTGGGCGATCGCTTCCTCGGGACTGATGGCCTTTTGCCGGTCACGCGTCATGACGGCGCATTCGACCGGCGCGCCGCGCGCACCCGTCGCCGCAAGGCCGGTAAAAAGAGCAGCGGAGACGCAACCGCAAAACGAACGGCGGTTCAGCATGGGAAATCCATTCTGCTATTGGTGGTGTCGGCAAATACAAATCGGGATCAATTCTCATGGTGGGCAATATTGCGGCAATATCTTAAGGATACCCAACCGCCATCAGGAAATGTTGTCGCAGTCGGGATGGTTGGCCGCGTCAGTTCGGCGGGGCCAGCGGCTGCACGATATCCTGAAACGGCGGCAAGGCCTCACAGATCTCGGCGTGACGCGCCAGAGCCGGCGTACGGCCCTCATCGAACAGTCCGGCATGGGCTTCGCGCGTGAAGCGAATGACGCAGGCCACTGCGATGTCGGCGTGGGTAATCTGATCGCCGAACCAGAACCGCGTCGTGTGCCGTGCGCGGTCTTCTTCCAGCGCATCGAGCACGCCCGCGACCTGCGAGCGGCAACGCTCCACCCAACGCTTTGATTCCTCGCCGCGCAGCACCCGCTCGTAAAGCAGGCTTACCGCCTTGTCGCCGAGGCCAGTGGCGAGCGCACAGATATGCAGCACCTCGCGTCGGATGTGGCCGCAATCCGGGATAAGTGCGCGCGACGGCCCGGCCAGTTCGTCGAGATAATCCAGAATAGCGGTGCTCTCGATCAGCACCTCGCCGTCGTCGAGCACCAGCGTCGGCACCCGCATCAGCGGATTGTAGAGCGCGATCTTCTCCGCGTCGCCGAAGGTCGACCACGGTGAGTGCTCGAACGGAATGCCGTAGAACCGCAGCGCGAGCGCAACGCGCCGCACGAAGGGCGAGTCATACTGGCCGATCAGGTTCATCAGGTCACCTCCACCGCGAGATTGCGCCCGCGATTACACCCGGCAACACGCCCGATTGGCAAGGCCCCTAGTCTGCGTCGGGATCGCTCGCGAGTACGCCCTTCACCGCCTGCGACCAGCCCTTGAGCTTCCGCACGCGCGTCGCTTCGGACATGTTCGGCCTGAACCGCCGTTCCAGCCGCCACGAATCCGCGAACCGCGCCGGCTCGGGATAAACGCCAGCGCCAAGTCCCGCGAGATAGGCCGCACCCACCGCCGTCGTTTCCTGAATCATCGGACGGTCCACCGGCGCGTCGAGCAGATCCGAGAGCCGCTGCATGGTCCAGTCCGACGCGGTCATGCCGCCATCGACGCGCAGCACGGTGTTGGTTTCCTTCGCCTCCGGCCAGTCGGCGCGCATCGCCGCCCACAGATCGTAGGTCTGGTAACACACGCTTTCCAAAACGGCGTGCGCCAGCTCGGCAGGACCGGTGTTGCGGGTCAACCCGAACAGCGCACCGCGTACGCGCGGATTCCAGTAAGGCGCGCCGAGGCCGACGAATGCCGGAACGAGATACACCGACTGCATGGTGTCGTTGGCATCCGCAAGCGATCCGGTTTCGCTGGCGTGCTTGATCAGCCCAAGGCCGTCGCGCAGCCACTGCACGGCAGAGCCCGCCACAAAGATCGAACCTTCGAGCGCATAGGTGCGCTGGCCGTTCAACTGATAGGCGATGGTTGTCAGCAGCTTGTTCTTCGAAGCCACCGCCGTGGTCCCGGTGTTGAGCAGGGCGAAGCAACCGGTGCCGTAGGTGGACTTCATCATGCCCGGCGAGAAGCAGGCCTGGCCGATAGTGGCGGCCTGCTGGTCGCCGGCGATGCCGCGCACGGCAATCGCTCCGCCGAGCAGATGCGGCTCGGTCTCGCCGAAATCGGCCGATGAATCGCGCACATCCGGCAGCATCGAGCGCGGCACCCGCAGCAGCTTCAAGAGATCGTCGTCCCACTCGCCGGTATGGATGTTGAACAGCAGCGTCCGTGAGGCGTTGGTGGCGTCGGTGGCGTGAACCTTGCCGCCGGTCAGCCGCCACAAGAGATACGAGTCCACGGTGCCGAACATCAGTTCGCCGCGCTCGGCCCGTTCGCGCGCGCCGGGAACCTGATCGAGAATCCAGGCTACCTTGGTGCCGGAGAAATACGGATCGATGATCAATCCAGTCCGCGCGCTGATCAGCGGCTCGTGGCCTTCGGCTTTCAGTTTGGCGCAGATCTCCGCGGTGCGCCGGTCCTGCCAGACGATGGCGCGATGCACCGCATTGCCGGTGGCGCGGTCCCAGACCACGGTGGTCTCGCGCTGGTTGGTAATGCCGATGGCGGCGATGTCAGACGCCGCCACGTTGGCGTTGCTCATGGCCTCGCGGCAGGTCGCCAGGGTCGAGGTCCAGATGTCTTCCGGTTCGTGCTCCACCCAGCCGGAGGCCGGAAAATGCTGCTGGAATTCCTGCTGGGCCTGGGCTGCGATGGAAATATCGGAGCGAAAGACGATGGCGCGCGACGATGTCGTGCCTTGATCGATGGCAAGAATGTGGGTCGCCATGCCGTTTCCTCGAATTGCTTTCGTTTCGGTTTCGAAACGCAACAAAGCGATTACGGATGCGCGCGTCAACCCGTATGGCAACGCCCGGCATTCGGAAGCTGAGGATGAGCTAAAGCGTCAGACCGCCGCCGTGGTGACGCCGCCATCGATCACGATGGTCTGGCCGGTCATAAAGGTCGAGGCATCAGAGGCGAGATAAACCACCGCACCCGCGATCTCGTGCGGCTCGCCGATCCGGCGCAGCGGTGTAGTCGCGGTGCGGCGTTTGAGGTTGTCCTGATCTTCCCACAGCGCGCGGGCGAAATCAGTTTTGACCAGCCCCGGCGCGATGCAGTTGACCCGCACGTTCTTCGGGCCCCACTCGCCGGCGAGACTACGCGCCAGCGAAAAATCCGCCGCTTTCGAAATACCGTAGGCGCCGATCACGGTCGATCCGCGCAGGCCGCCGATGCTGGAGATGATGACCACCGAACCGCCGCCGCGCTCGGCCATTTTCGGCATCGCCAGCTTGCAGAGCCAGACGTTGCTCTTGATGTTGGCGCCCATGATCTTGTCGAAGGCTTCGTCGGTGATGTCGAGCAGTGGGCCGTAATAGGGATTCACCGCGGCATTGCAGACGAGGATGTCGATCTGGCCGTAGTGCTTCACGGTGCCGTTGATCAGCGCTTCGACTTCCTCACGGCGGCTGATGTTGCAGGCGATGACGTGGGCGTCACCACCCTCCTTGCGAATGCCGTCGGCAACCGCCTCGCAGGCATCGGCCTTGCGGCTGGATACGACGACCTTCGCGCCCATCCGCGCCAGCAATTCCGCCGAGGCGCGGCCGATGCCGCGACTCGAACCGGTGACGACGGCCACTTTTCCCGCCAGATCGAATGGCGATTTGGTCATGGCCGTCCCCCATTGTTTTTGTTTGCTCTCGTCATTGCGAGGAGCACTTGCGACGAGCAATCCAGTCTTGCTTGTTGCTTCTGGATTGCTTCGCTTCGCTCGCAATGACGGGTTAGTTGAAACGCCCTCGCAGTGACGGCTTGCGCGTCAGACCAGATTGCCCGCCTCGCTGACGCGGCGCAGGTGATAGTCGGTGTCGCCGAAGGTGCTCTCGATCATGGTCAGCCGCTTGAAGTAGTGGCCGATCTTGAGCTCCATGGTCATGCCGACGCCGCCGTGAAGCTGGATCGCCTGCTGGCCGACGAACTTCAGCGACTTGCCGATTTGCACCTTCGCCGCCGCAACCGCTTTCGCCCGCTCCTTGGCATCCTCGAAGTCGGACGCCATGGTGGCGAAGATCGACATGCTGCGCGCCTGCTCGAGCGCGACGAACATGTCCGCTGCACGATGCTGCAGGGTCTGGAACTGGCCGATCGCCACGCCGAACTGCTTGCGGGTTTTGAGATACTCCACCGTCGACTTCAGCGACTCGTCCATCGCGCCGACCGCCTCGGCGCACATCGCGATGCGCGCCTCGTCGACAACGCGCTCGATCAGCGGCAGGCCGTTCTCGGGATCGCCGATCGCGGCATCCGCGCCGACCTCGACGCCCTCGAAGCGGATATCCGCTGCACGCATACCGTCCTGGGTCGGATAACCCTTGACGGTAACGCCCTTGGCGCTCGCCGGCACCAGAAACACGCCGATGCCGCTGCGATCACGCTGGCTGCCCTTGGTGCGCGCGCTGACGATCAGCGTGTCCGCGGTCTCGCCGTGCAGCACGACGAACTTCTCGCCGTCGATCACCCAGCCGCTGCCCTTTTTCTTCGCGGTGGTGGTGACGTCCGCGAGATCGTAACGCGAGTTCTTCTCCAACTGGGCAAACGCCAGCGTCTTGCTGCCGTCGATGATCGAGGGAATATGCGCGGCCTTCTGATCGGCCGATCCGCCGTGACGGAGGAAGCCGCCGCCGAGCACCACGGTCGCCAGATAAGGCTCGAGCACCAGCGCCTTGCCGAGCGATTCCATCACAAGCGCGGTTTCCACCGCACCCGCGCCGAAGCCGCCGTCTTCCTCGGAAAACGGCAGACCCAGCAGACCCTGCTCGGCCAGCTTGCTCCAGACGCCCTTGCTCCAGCCGCCCTTTTCCTTGGCGTACTTCTTGCGCTGATCGAAATCGTAGGAATCGGCCAGCAGGCCGTCGACGCTATCTTTCAGGAGCCGCTGCTCCTCGGACAAATCAAAATCCATTTTCACTTTCCTCGGCTAATCGATCAAAGAGGAGCGTAGCGACGAAGCAATCCAGCCTTTTGGTCGCGTCTGGATTGCTTCGCTTCGCTCGCAATGACGTAAACGGCACACGGAAGCCCTCGCCCCGCGTGAGCGGGGCGAGGGAGAAGCCTTACAATCCCAGCACGGCCTTGGTGATGATGTTGCGCTGAATCTCGTTCGAGCCGCCGTAGATGGAAACCTTGCGATAGTTGAAGTAGCCCGGCGCAACTGTCGTCGCCCAGCTCGCTTCCTCGTTGCTCTTGTCGTGTTCGTCCGCATAAGGAAGCGCGAACGGTCCGGTGATCTCGAGCAGCAATTCGGTAATGGTCTGTTGAATTTCGGAGCCCTTGATCTTGAGGATCGAGGATGCCGGATCCGGCTTGCCCTTGCCGTTCTTGCGTTCGTTGGCGACGACGCGCATCTGCGTCAGTTCGAGCGCCTTCAGCTCGATTTCTGTCGCAGCAAGCTTTTCGCGGAAGCGGGAGTCCTGAATCAGCGGCTTGCCATCCGATTCGACCTTGGAGGCGAGATCGCGGATGCGGCGGAGACGCTCCTTCGACATGCCGACGCGCGCGATGTTGGTGCGCTCGTTGCCGAGCAGGAACTTGGCGTAATCCCAGCCCTTGTTCTCCTCGCCGACGAGATTCTCCACCGGCACCTCGACGTCATCGAAGAACACTTCGTTGACCTCAAAACCGCCGTCGATGGTCTGGATCGGCCGCACGGTGACACCGCGCGACTTCATGTCGAACAGGATGAACGAGATGCCCGACTGCTTCTTCGCATCGGGGTCGGTGCGGCAAAGACAGAAGATCCAGTCGGCGTGTTGCGCCAGTGTGGTCCAGGTCTTCTGGCCGTTGATCACGTAGACGTCGCCCTTGCGCTTGGCGGTCGTCTTCAGCGAGGCGAGGTCGGAGCCCGCGCCCGGCTCGGAGAAGCCCTGGCACCACCAGTCGTCGAGGTTGGCGATGCGCGGCAGGTAGTGCTTCTTCTGCTCTTCGTTACCGAAGGTGTAGATCACTGGCCCGACCATGTTGACGCCGAACGGCAGCGGCGAAGGCGCCGGCGTTGCCTGCAGCTCTTCGAGGAAGATGTACTGCTGCACCGACGACCAGCCGGTGCCGCCGTATTCCACCGGCCAGTGCGGCACCGCCCATCCCTTCTTGTTCAGGATGCGCTGCCAGTTGACCATGTCTTCCTTGCTGGTGTGGCGGCCTTCCACCAGTTTCTGGCGGATGTCGGCGGGAAGACTTTCCTTGAAGAAGGTCCGCACTTCATCGCGAAACGCCAGTTCTTCCTTGCTGAAGCTGAGATCCATCGGACCCTCCTGATCGGAATTATCTTTGGCTCACCTCCCCTTTTCAGGAGAGGTGAGAGTTCTCGGATTTTACTGAAGGATTTCGAACAGGCCGGCAGCACCCATGCCGCCGCCGACGCACATCGTCACCACGCCGTATTTGGCCTTGCGGCGACGGCCTTCGACGAGCACGTGGCCGGCGAGACGCGAACCGGTCATGCCGTAGGGATGGCCGACCGCGACCGAACCGCCGTTGACGTTGAGCTTCTCCGGATCGATGCCAAGCTTGTCGCGGCAATAGATCACCTGCACGGCGAAGGCTTCGTTCAACTCCCACATATCGATGTCTTCGATCTTGAGGCCGTGACGCTTGAGCAGGCGCGGAATCGCAAACACCGGACCGATGCCCATTTCATCCGGCTCGCAGCCGGCTGACACGAAGCCGCGGAAAATGCCGAGCGGCTTGAGGCCCTTCTTGGCGGCCATCGTGTCGCTCATGATCACGGCGGCGCTGGCGCCGTCCGACAGCTGGCTGGCGTTGCCGGCGGTGATGACGCCGCCTTCGCGGACCGGCTTCAGAGCCGCGAGACCTTCTGCGGTGGTCTCGGGACGCGGACCTTCGTCCTGCGACAGGGTGATGTCCTTGAACGAAATCTCCTTGGTGACCTTGTCGGCGACCGCCATCTTGGTGGTCATCGGCGCGATCTCGTCCTTGAAGCGGCCGCCCTGCTGGGCAGCGGCAGTGCGGCGCTGGCTCTCCAGCGAGTACTCGTCCTGCTTCTCGCGCGAAATGCCGTAGCGCTTCGACACCACTTCGGCGGTATCGAGCATCGCCATGTAGACGTCGCCCTTGATCTTCACCAGTTCAGGATCGACAGCGTGGAACTTGTTGGCGTGCTCGTTCTGCACCAGGCTGATCGATTCACCGCCGCCGGCGACAGCGATCTCGACACCGTCGTAGATCACCGAACGGGCGGCGAGCGCGATAGCCTGCAGACCTGAGGCGCACTGGCGGTCGATGGTGGTGCCGGCGACCGACACCGGAAGGCCTGCGCGCAGCAGCGCCTTGCGCGCGATGTTGCCGCCGGTCGCGCCCTGCTGCATGGCGGCGCCCATTACCACGTCCTCGATTTCCGCGCCGTCAACGCCGGCGCGCTTGACGGCGTGCTCAATGGCATGACCGAGCAGCGTGGCGCCTTCGGTGTTGTTGAAAGCGCCGCGATAGGCCTTGCCGATCGGGGTGCGTGCGGTGGAAACGATAACGGCCTGGGTCATGAACGACCTCCTGTTGCAAGTTTGGGTTGTTGCGGTTGATTGCGTTGCTGGTTGCGTAATTCGTGACGAGAGAGTTTTCCGACGCTGGTGCGCGGCAATTCCTTGAGGAATTCGACCGCCACCGGCAATTCGTGCTTGCCGAGCTTTCCGGTGAGGAACGCGCGTAGGTCCTCGATGGTGAACGGCTCGGCGCCAGCGCGCAGCGTGATGAACGCCTTGGACGCCTCGCCGCGATAGTCGTCGGGAATGCCGATCACAATGACTTCCTGAACCGACGGATGGGTGTAAATCGCCTGCTCGATCATCTGCGGATAGACGTTGAAGCCGCCGGAGATGATCAGGTCCTTCTTGCGGTCCACCAGATAGAAATAGCCGTCGCTATCCATATAGCCGATGTCGCCGGTCAGGAAGCGGTCGCCGACGAAAGCCTCGGCGGTCTCCGCCTCGCGATTCCAGTATCCCTTGGTGACATTCGGGCCGCGGATACGGATTTCGCCGGTTTCTCCAACGGGCATCACCTGTTTCGGATCGTCGAGCGACACCACGTCCATCTCGATGCCGGGCAGCATCAGGCCGATCGAGCCGGGTTTCTCCGGGCCTTCGGGCGGATGGCCGGTGCCGGGCGAGCAGGTTTCGGTCATGCCCCACCCGCTTTTCAGCGCGAGCTTGGTCTTGCGTTCGAACACCTTCGCGACTTCGACAGGCAACGGGGCGCCGCCCGAGCCTGCATAGGCCAGCGACGACAGATCGCGCTTGTCCAGGTCGGGCAGGCTGGCGATGGCGATCCACATGGTCGGCACGCCGGGGAATGCGGTGGCTCGCTTCACTTCGATGTCGCGCATCACGGCTTCAAGATCGAAACGCTGATGCAGCGAGATCAGATCGCCGTTCTTCAGGGTGCGCAGCAGGACGACGGTGAGCGCATAGATATGAAACAGCGGCAGGACGAGAATAACGCGCTCGATGGTGTTGCGCTCGGCCTTCTGATTGGCGCCCCAGACATCGTAGATCGAGACCGCCGAGGTGAGATTGCTGTGGGTGAGCATCGCCCCTTTCGGCAAACCGGTGGTGCCGCCGGTGTATTGCAGCAGCGCGATGTCATCGGCATCGACCTGCGGCCATGTCGCGGGCGGCTGCGCGCCCTTGACGAATTCCCTGAAGGTGATGATGGCGGGATTCGCCGGGATCGCGGCCTGCGGATTACCGACATCGCCCAGGTTTCGTCCTCGCACACGATCAGTTTGTCGAGCAGACCCTTCTCGAAGAATTTCAGCGCCGTCGGCAACAGCGTCGCCAGATTGCTGGTGACGAGAATGCGCGCGCCGGAGTCTTTCAGCTTGTGGGTGAGCGCGATTTCGCCGTCGAGCGGGCTGAGATGCACGACCCGCGCACCGGCCTTCAGAGCACCGAAGAAATTCACCGGATGGTCCGGTGAATTTCCGAGAAACAAGGCGACCGACGCTCCCTTGCCGAACCCGGCGCGGAGAAACGCCGACGCCGCGACATCGGCCAGGCTCTTCAACCCATCGAAGGAGATGGGCCGGTCGCGGAATTCGATCGCATGACGCGAACCGAAATCCGCAGCCGCCTTCGACAACAGGTCCGGAAGCGTGCCGCGCGGGATCGGTGAATCCCAGCGCACACCTTTCGGATAATACTGCTCGCCCGGCCGCGTCATGGGTTACCCCTTGGCGAGGGACGCGAATGTCTTGCCTTCGTCGGCCAGACGCTTGAGCAGAGGTGTCGGCTCGAGCGACGGATCGTTGGTCTGCTTGGCGTAGAACGACAATCGCTCCGCGATCTTCTTGAGGCCGACCTGATCGGCGTAGAACATCGGGCCGCCGCGGTAGATCGGCCAGCCATAGCCATAGAGCCAGACCACGTCGATGTCGCTCGGGCGCGCCGCGATCTTCTCTTCAAGGATGCGCGCCCCCTCGTTGATCATCGGATACATCAGGCGCTCGAGGATTTCGTCATCGCTGATAGCGCGGCGCTTGAGGCCGAGCTTGGCGGTGGTTTCCTCGATCAGCTTTTCGATTTCCGGATCCGGCAGCGGCGAGCGCGAGCCGGCTTCGTACTTGTAATAGCCCTTACCGGTCTTCTGGCCGAAGCGGCCGGCTTCGCAAATCGCGTCGGCGATTTCTGACTTGATGCCGCGGTCCTTGCGCGAACGCCAGCCGATATCGAGACCGGCGAGATCGCCCATCGCGAACGGGCCCATCGGCATGCCGAACTTGGTGAGCACGGCGTCGACCTGCTGCGGCAACGCGCCTTCGAACAGGAACTTCTCGGCCTGCTTGCCGCGGGCGGCCAGCATGCGGTTGCCGACGAAGCCGTCGCAAACGCCGACCACCACCGGCACCTTGGCGATACGCTTGGCGACCGCCACCGCGGTCATCAGCGCGTCCGGTGCGGTCTTTTCGCCGCGGACGATTTCGCACAGCTTCATCACGTTGGCAGGCGAGAAGAAGTGCATGCCGAGCACGTCCTGCGGACGCTTTGTCATGGCGGCGATGGCATTGATGTCGAGATACGAGGTGTTGGTCGCGAGCACAGCGCCGGGCTTGGCGTGCTGGTCGAGCTGGCTGAACACGTCCTTCTTGATCGCCATGGTCTCGAACACGGCCTCGATAATGAGGTCAGCATCCTTGACGTTTTCGAGGCCGACCACGCCCTTGATCAGGCCCATGCGCTTGGCGGGCGCGTCCGCCGGAATGCCGCCGCGCGCCGCGGTGGCTTCGTAATTTTTCTGCATGATGCCGAGGCCGCGCTTGAGCTGCTCGTCGCCGGTCTCGATCAGCGTGACCGGAATGCCGGCATTGGCGAACGACATCGCGATGCCGCCGCCCATGGTTCCGGCACCGATGATCGCAACCTGCTTCACGTCACGCGGCTTGGTTCCATCCGGAACGCCAGCGACCTTGGCCGCTTCACGCTCGGAGAAGAAGGCATAACGCTGCGCTTTCGACTGATCGCCGTTCATGAGCTTCAGGAACAGCTCGCGCTCGGACTTGAGCGCCTGATCGAACGGCTGGTCGAGCGAATGGCTGACAGCCTCTGCGGCGGCGAGCGGCGCTTCCAGACCCCGGTTGCGCTTATTTGCCGCAGCGGCGGCATTGGTGAAGATCGACTTGTCCGCCTTGGCGGCAGCGAGCTTGGAATCGTCGTCGCGCAGCTTGCGCAGCGGACGCTTCTCGGCGAGCGCCTTGCGCGCGAAGGCTTCGCCGCCGACAGCGGGCTCGCCATCGATGATCTCTTCGATCAATCCGTTCTTGAGCGCGTCAGCCGCGCTGATCGGATTGCCACCAACGATCATCGTCACTGCCATTTCAGGACCGACCGCGCGCGGCAAGCGCTGCGTGCCGCCTGCGCCCGGCAACAGACCGAGCTTCACTTCGGGAAGACCGAGCTTGGCGTCCTTGGTGGCAACGCGGAAATGGCAGCCGAGCGCGAGTTCAAGGCCACCGCCGAGCGCGGTGCCGTGAATGGCGGCGACCACCGGTTTAGAGGAATTCTCGATAACCTCGATCACTTCATGAAGGCTGGGCGACTGTGGCGGCTTGCCGAATTCGGTGATGTCCGCGCCTGCGATGAAGGTGCGTCCGGCGCACGCGATGACGATGGCTTTGACCGAGTCATCGGCCTGCGCGCTCTTCACGCCGTCTGCAATACCCTTGCGAACTGCTGCGCTGAGCGCATTCACCGGGGGGCTGTTGACCGTGACGATTGCAACCGCGTCATGACGTTCCACCTTGACCACTTCGCTCACACAACTCTCCTTGGTAGCGCTTGTTTTTGCATATTTCGCACTGCGGAATTAAATTCCACATCTTGACACGGAGGGATATTTTGAAGCACGTCCTTTGTCAACGAAGACCACATATGCGGTTTCTCACGAATGAAGCGGCCACCAAAGAAACCTGCGACTGATCGCAGTTTTGTTATCGCGCTTTCGCGGGGGCTCGATGTATTGCGGGCGTTTCGTCCCAGCGACGGACTGCTCGGCAATCAGGAAATCGCCGCGCGCACGAATTTGCCGAAGCCAACGATCTCGCGGCTGACCTACACGTTGACAAAGCTCGGTTATCTGACGCCGGTTCCGCGATTTGAGAAATATCAACTCGCGCCTGCCGCGATGGCGCTTGGATATTCAGCGCTCGCAAACATGGGCGTGCGTCATCTGTCGGATCCCTATCGCGATCAACTGATGCGCGAAACCGGCGGTGCCGTCGCCATCGGCGCGCGCGACCGGCTCAGCATGATCTATTTCGGACAGAGCCGCAGCGAACTGACCGTCGGCGTGCTGCTCGATGTCGGATCGCGCGTGCCGATCGCGACATCGGCCATGGGCCGCGCCTATCTGTGGGCACTGCCGGACGAAGAGCGCGCGGCGCTTCTGCGCGAGATCAAGGAACACACCGGCCCCAACTGGCCGAAGGTGCGCGACGGCATCGAGCGCGCCGGTGAATGCGTCGCGAAGCACGGCTTCGCAATGTCCGCAGGCGAATGGCACAGCGACATTCACGCCGTCGGCGTTGCGCTGAAACTGAATGATGGAACCGGCCCGTATGCCTTCAACTGCGGCGCTCCGGCCTTCAAGTTCAGTGAGGTTCTTTTAAAGAACGATATCGGCCCTCGCTTGGTGGCGATGGTGAGAAATATCGAAGTCGCGATGACCGGCTCTATCGGGCGCGGCACGCTAGGTAGGGAGACAGTCGCCAAAAAAGTCAAAACAAGTGGGGGAAAAGTCACTCGTATCGTGGAGGAGATCAGGTAGCCCTGCGGTTTGCATCCAGAGACATCCTCTCCATGCGGCGCCGAGGACGCGCTTGAACAAAATCAACTAACAGTTCTATAAAAGAACTTTTATGGACTTCGCCGCTTTGCGATGGTTAAGAGCACTAAGACCATGCTGCCGATGACGCCGTGCGCGGATCACAAAAACAAGAAACTGCCGGCATCAAGAAAATGAAACCACCGGGAGGAAGAATTGCAGGTATCGCCGAGGGGAACAGATAACCGCCGTTGTTGCGGTTTCATGCAGGGTTCGGGCGCGTCCCGGTCCTGCCCGGACATCAGCGTATGATGCAGGCACAAGCGCAGGGGCATGCCCCCTTGCTCACCGTTCGCGACGTCAGCGTCGTGTTCGGCGGCATCATCGCCTTGAACGGCGTCTCGTTCGACATGAAGAAGGGCCAGATTTTGGGCCTGATCGGACCGAACGGCGCCGGCAAGACGACGCTCTTCAATTGTCTCAGCCGGCTTTATCAGCCGAGCCAGGGCGAGATCCTGCTGGAGGGCGAAAGCATCCTTCATCATCAGCCCTCGAAGATCGCCGCAGCAGGCATCGGCCGCACGTTCCAGAACGTTGCGCTGTTCCCGCGGCTGACGGTGCGCGACAACATCCGGATCGGCGGTCATTGCCGCACCAGCAGCGACTTCGTCAGCGATGCGCTGAAACTGCCATGGGTCCGCGAACAGGAGCGCCAGCTCAACGCCAAGGTTCATGAAATTCTCGATTACCTCGACCTGCACGACGTCGCCGACCGTGAAGTCTCGGGGCTTCCCTTCGGCACGCAGAAGCGCGTCGAGCTTGGCCGTGCACTTGCCGCCGAGCCGAAGATCCTGCTGCTCGACGAACCCGCAGGCGGCCTCAATCACGAGGAAGTCTATGTTCTCGGCGACCTGATCTGCCGCATCCGCGACGAGCGGCACATCACGGTTCTTCTCGTCGAACATCACATGGGACTGGTGATGAAGATCGCCGACCACGTCGTCGCGCTGAATTTCGGCAAGAAGCTCGCTGAAGGCACCCCGTCCCAGGTGCAGTCCGACCCCGACGTCATCAAGGCCTATCTGGGGAGCAAGGACCAATGAGCATGCTGACAATCAAGGATCTGCGCGCCTATTACGGCCAGATCCAGGCCCTTCACGGCCTTGAATTCTCGCTCAACGAAGGCAGCGTCACCACGCTGCTCGGCGCCAACGGCGCCGGCAAGACCACGACGCTGCGCGCGATCTGCAACATGATCCGCTCGACGGGCAATATCGAGTTCGAGGGCAAGCCGCTGGCCGGCATGTCGACCGAAAACGTCGTCCGTCTCGGCATCGCCCACGTTCCGCAGGGCCGCGGCACCTTCACCAACATGACGGTGGAGGAAAACCTGCAGCTGGGCGCGATCTCGCGAAGCGACACCAAGAACATCGAGAGCGACATCGAGCGCATGTACGCGCACTTCCCGGTGCTCAAGCAGCGTCACACCCAGCAGGCCGGCACGTTGTCGGGCGGTGAACAGCAGATGCTCGCGGTCGCCCGCGCTCTGATGCTGCGTCCCCGCCTGATGTTGCTCGACGAGCCGTCGTTCGGCCTCGCGCCGCTGATTGTGCGCGACCTGTTCGGCATTCTCGGCAAGATCAACCGCGAGGACAAGGTGACGATCCTGGTGGTCGAACAGAACGCCCAGCTCGCGCTTGAACTCGCGGAAAAGGCCTATGTGATCGAAACCGGACGCATCGTGATGTCGGGAAGCGCGAAAGAAATCGCGAACAACGAAGACATCCGCAAATCCTATCTCGGATACTGAGGATACAGCCATGGAACTGTTTACCAACCAAGTCCTGGCTGGCATTGCCACAGGCGCGATCTACGCCTGCATGGCGCTGGCTGTGGTCATGATCTATCAGGCTATCGACCACCTCAACTTCGCCCAGGGCGAAATGGCGATGTTCTCGACCTTCATCGCCTGGCAGCTAATGCAGTGGGGACTGGGCTTCTGGCCGGCCTTCCTGCTGACGCTGGTTATCTCGTTCGCCGGCGGCATCGTCATCGAGCGCGCGCTGTTCAAGCCGCTGACCAACGCGCCGATTCTGGTGCATGTCGCGGGCTTCATCGCGCTGTTCGCCATTCTCAACAGTGTCGCGGGCCTGACCTGGGACTTCACGATCAAGCAGTTTCCCTCGCCGTTCGGTTCGTCCGGCTTCCTGGGCAGCCAGCTGATCTCGACCCATCAGGCCGGCATGATCGGCGTCACGCTGGTGCTGCTGCTCCTGCTGTTCATCTTCTTCCGCTATACGCGTATCGGCCTTGCGATGCGGGCGGCGGCCTCGCTGCCTGAATCCGCGCGCCTCGTCGGCATCAACACCAGCTGGATGATCGCGCTCGGCTGGGGCATGGCGAGCGCCATCGGCGCCATCGCCGGCATGCTGATCGCGCCGGTCGTGTTCCTCGAGCCCAACATGATGGGCGGCATCCTGCTGTACGGCTTCGCAGCGGCGGTGCTCGGCGGCCTCACCAGCCCGCTCGGCGCAGTGGTCGGCGGCTTCCTGGTCGGCGTCTTCGAGAACCTGGTCGGCACCTACATTCCCGGTGTCGGCAACGAACTGAAACTGCCCATTGCGTTGGCACTGATCATTGTTGTGCTTGTCATCAAACCGTCCGGCTTGTTCGGCCGCGCCATCGTACAGCGAGTTTAATCATGAGCACAGTTCAGGACTCAGTCTCCCAGCCCGCAGCGGTCGCCGCGCCGTCGAAGAAATCGATGACGGTCGGCACCACCGCAACCCTGGTGGTGTTCGCACTGCTGCTCATCACACCGCTGTTCGTGAAGAACTTCATCATCTTCCAGATGACGATGTGGCTGATCTACGCCATCGCCATCCTGGCCCTCAACATCCTGACCGGCGGCAGCGGGCAGTTCTCGCTCGGCCAAAGCGCTTTCTATGCGGTCGGCGCCTATACGGCCGGCATCCTGATGGAGCATATGGGCGTCAACTACGCGCTGACGCTGCCTGCCGCGGGCATCATCTGCTTCATCTTCGGCTTCCTGTTCGGCTTCCCGGCGCTGCGGCTCTCGGGCGTCTACCTCGCACTCGCGACGTTTGCCCTTGCAGTTGCGATGCCGCAGTTGCTGAAACTCGGGGTGTTCGAACACTGGACCGGCGGCGTGCAGGGTCTCGTCATCACCAAGCCGGACGCGCCGTTCGGCCTGAAGATGTCGCAGGACATGTGGCTGTATTACTTCACGCTGGCCGTCTCGGCACTGATCTACGTTCTGGCGGTCAACCTGCTGCGAAGCCGGTCCGGACGCGCCATGATGGCGATCCGCGACAACCAGATCGCCGCCTCGGCAATGGGCGTCGACCTGCCGCTCTACAAGACGCTGGCGTTCGGCGTCTCGGCCGCGTTCACCGGTGTCGCCGGTGCGCTCGGCGCCATCGTTGTGCAGTTCGTGGCTCCCGACAGTTTCACCATCCAGCTGGCGATCGCGATCTTCCTCGGCATGGTGGTCGGCGGTGTCGGCTGGTTGCCGGGCTCGCTGGTCGGCTCGGCCTTCATCGTGTTCGTTCCGAACGTGGCGGAACACATCTCGAAGGGCCTCTCCGGCGCGGTGTTCGGCGTGCTGTTGTTCGTCGTCATCTTCCTCGTGCCCCATGGCGCAAGGCAGGTGGCCTACATGATCGAGGCCTTGTTCCGCAGAAAGAGTAAGTCCTAAGTCTGATTTCCTGACGTCAAATCAGGCTTGTACGCATCTGGTTTGTTTGGGAATGGTATTTCCGGAAATCGGTTTCCGGATCGAGTGACAAGGGTCTGATTCAGCAAGCTGAATCAGACCCCCTCATTTTTGCCCCTCGGGCATGATCTTTCTTCCGGGCCAATTTCCGCCAAGCGGAATACCGCATGTCAGGGAGAGACTAAAATGTTATCCAAACTCAGGCTCAACGTAGCAGCAGTGTCGGCCGTCGCCGCGCTCGCGATGACGAGTGGCCACGCGCTCGCGCAAAAAAAATACGACACCGGCGCAAGCGACACCGAAATCAAGATCGGCAACATCATGCCTTACAGCGGTCCTGCGTCCGCGTACGGCGTCATCGGGAAGATGGAAGAAGCCTACTTCAAGATGATCAACGACCAGGGCGGCATCAACGGCCGCAAGATCAACTTCATCACCTACGATGACGGCTACTCGCCGCCGAAGGCTGTGGAGCAGGCCCGCAAGCTGGTCGAAAGCGACGAAGTCCTCCTCGTATTCGGACCGCTCGGCACGCCGTCGAACTCCGCGATCCAGAAATATCTGAACGCGAAGAAGATCCCGCAGCTGTTTGTCGCCACCGGCGCGACGAAGTTCGGCGAGCCGAAGGAATTCCCATGGACCATGGGCTGGCAGCCGCCCTACCAGAGCGAAAGCCGCGTCTATGCAAAGTATCTGCTGAAGGAAAAGCCCGACGCGAAGATCGCGATCATGTACCAGAATGACGACTTCGGCAAAGACATGCTGAAGGGTCTCAAGGACGGTCTCGGCGCGAAGGCGTCGCAAATCATCGCGGAAGACAGCTATGAAGTGTCCGAGCCGACCATCGACTCGCACATCATCAAGCTGAAGGCCACGGGCGCCGACGTCTTCGTCAGCTTCACGACGCCGAAGTTCGCCGCCCAGGCGATCAAGAAGGTCGCGGAACTCGGCTGGAAGCCGATGTACATCCAGAGCAACGTCGGCGCATCGGTCGGCAGCGTGCTCAAGCCGGCAGGCTTCGAGAATGCGCAAGGCATCCTGTCGGCGGCGTATGCCAAGGACGGCGCCGATTCGCAGTGGGACAACGACGAGGGCATGAAGAAATTCTACGCCTTCCTCGCCAAGTACGCTCCGGACATGAACAAGACCGACGGCTCCGTCGTCTACGGCTACGGCCAGGCGCAGACGCTGGTTCAGGTGCTCAAGCAGGCAGGCGATAACCTGACCCGCGAGAACATCATGAAGCAGGCCGCCAGCCTGAAGGACTTCACCCCCGATACACTGCTGCCGGGCGTGAAGATCAACACCAGCGCGACCGACTTCTACCCGATCGACCAGTTGCAGATCATGCAGTTCAAGGGTGACAAGTACGAGCTGCAGGGACCGATCATCGCCGGCGGGATGGGCGGCAGCTGATCTTCCGCACCGCGGAAGATAACAGATAGGAAATAAGCCCTCCGCGACGCCCGTCGCGGGGGGCTTTTCGTTGAACGAAGGCTGCAAAGGGTATTCAATTGCGCTGGGCCGCAAAGAGCTCCCGTCACAAGAAACAGCGGAAGGACACACACCAGGGAGAATTGAATGTCAGCTATCTACTCGCGACTCGCGATTGCCTCGGCCGCCATGGCCCTTCTCGCGGCGACAAGCACCGGCGCCCTCGCCCAGAAGAAATACGATCCGGGTGCATCCGATACCGAAATCAAGATCGGCAACATCATGCCCTACAGCGGACCGGCCTCCGCCTACGGCGTCATCGGAAAAACCGAACAGGCCTACTTCAACAAGATCAACGCTGAAGGCGGCATCAACGGCCGCAAGATCAACTTCATCTCGTATGACGATGCCTACAGTCCGCCGAAGGCGGTCGAGCAGGCGCGCAAGCTGGTCGAGAGCGATGAAGTTCTCCTGATCTTCAACTCGCTCGGCACGCCGTCGAACTCGGCGATCCAGAAATACATGAACTCCAAGAAGGTGCCGCAACTGTTCGTCGCCACCGGCGCGACCAAGTGGAACGACCCGAAGGAGTTTCCCTGGACCATGGGCTGGCAGCCCAACTACCAGAGCGAGGGCCGAATCTACGCGAAGTACATGATGAAGGAGAAACCGAACGGCAAGATCGGAATCCTTTATCAGAACGACGACTACGGCAAGGACTACCTCAAGGGTATCAAGGACGGCCTCGGCGCCAAGGCGGCAACGATGATCATCGCCGAAGAACCCTATGAGACCAGCGTTCCCACCGTCGATTCGCAGATCGTTGCGCTGAAGTCGAAAGGCGTCGATATCTTCATCAGCATCACCACGCCGAAGTTCGCCGCCCAGTCGATTAAAAAGGTCGCGGAACTCCAGTGGAAGCCGATGTTCATCCTGAACAACGTCGGTGCCTCGACCGGAACCGTCATGAAACCTGCGGGCTTCGAAAACTCGCAGGGCATCATCTCGGCGGCTTACGCCAAGGACGCCACCGATCCGCAATGGAAGGACGATGCCGGCATCAAGGCCTTCGATGCTTTCCTCGCCAAATACTATCCCGAAGGCAACCGGGCCGACGGATCGGTGATGGTCGGTTACGACGTTGCGCAGACCCTGGTTCATGTTCTCAAGGCGTGCGGCGACAATCTCACCCGCGAGAACGTCATGAAGCAGGCGGCCAGCATCAAGGATCTGCAACTCGACGGCCTGTTGCCCGGCGTCAAGATCAACACCAGCGCGACCAACTTCGCACCGATCAGCCAGTTGCAACTGCAGAGGTTCGAGGGAGATCGCTGGGTGCTGTTCGGCGATGTCATGAGCGGTGACGTTGGCGGTTAAGGTCTTCGCACTGCAAAAGGCCGATCTTGGTCGTTAATGGGGCCTGCTTCATATTTCGCCTGATGAAACATCAAGCCCTCTGCGAGGCGATCGCAGAGGGCTTTTCGTTGAACAGGCCAGCTAAAAGGTATTGAATGACGGCGAGCCGCCAAGAGCTTTCAAAAAGCCAAGAGCTTTAAAAAATAAAAGACTGAGGACACGAACAAAAATCAGGGAGCAAAGAATGTCTATGACTACGTCTCGACTTGCTACTGCCGCTGCGACTTTCGCTTTTGTCGCAACGATGAGCAGCGGCGCACTGGCCCAGAAAAAATACGACACCGGCGCCACCGACACCGAAATCAAGATCGGCAGCATCATGCCCTACAGCGGACCGGCGTCCGCCTACGGCATCATCGGCAAGACGCAGGCGGCCTATTTCAACAAGATCAACGCCGAAGGCGGCATCAACGGCCGCAAGATCAATTTCATTTCCTATGACGACGGCTACTCGCCGCCCAAGGCCGTGGAGCAGGCGCGCAAGCTGGTCGAGAGCGACGAAGTTCTGCTGATCTTCAACTCGCTCGGCACGCCGTCGAACTCGGCGATCCAGAAATACATGAACGCCAAGAAGGTGCCGCAACTGTTCGTCGCCACCGGCGCAACTAAATGGAACGATCCGAAGAACTTTCCATGGACCATGGGCTGGCAGCCCAACTATCAGAGCGAAGGCGTCATCTACGCGAAATACCTGATGAAGGAAAAGCCAGCCGGCAAGATCGGCATCCTTTATCAGAACGACGACTTCGGTAAGGACGTCTTAAAGGGACTGAAGGACGGTCTCGGAGCCAAGGGCGCTTCGATGATCATCGCTGAGGAGTCTTACGAGACGTCCGTGCCGACGATCGATTCGCAGGTCGTGGCGCTGAAATCGAAGGGCGCTGATGTTTTCGTCAGCATCACCACGCCGAAGTTCGGCGCGCAGTCGATCAAGAAAGTCGCCGAGCTTGGATGGAAACCGCTGTTCATCCTGAACAACGTCGCTTCGTCCACCGGATCGGTCATCAAGCCGGCCGGGTTCGAAAATGCACAGGACGTGATCTCCGCGACCTACGGCAAGGATCCGACCGACCCGCAGTGGAAGGACGATCCGGGCGTGAAGAACTTCGACGCCTTCCTCGCGAAGTACTTCCCTGAAGCCAACCGGGCCGACAGTTCCGTCGCGTACGGTTACAGCTCGGCGCAGACGATGGTGCACGTGCTGAAGGCCTGCGGTGACAATCTCACGCGCGAGAACGTCATGAAGCAGGCGGCCAGCATCAAGGACCTTCAGCAGGAGATGGGTCTGCCCGGCATCAAGCTGAACACCAGCGCAAACGACTTCGCTCCGATCGAGCAGTTGCAGATGATGAAGTTCAAGGGCGAGCGCTGGGAGCTGTTCGGCCCCATCATCAGCGGCGAGATCGGCGGCTGACGATCGGCGGTAGCCGGATTTCCAGAACTGGAATCCGGTTTCCCTGCTCCGTACAGGCACATCTGAGAATATTCCCGCCCTCCGCAATAACTTGCGGAGGGCCTTTTACTGGATGCCCGATCATGCCATGTCTTGAGCCCGTCCAGTTTCACGCGATGACATGATGACCGATAAACGCCCTTTGCTGCGCGCCATTTTCGACGCCGCCGTTGCTGCGGCCCACCCGGATCGCATCCTTGCCGAACACCTCCCGCCTCCGCCGCGCGGCCGCATCATCTGTCTCGCCGCAGGCAAGGCTGCCGGCGCACTGGCCCATGCCGCGGAGCGGCATTATCTCGACGAAAACCGCATCGATCCGGCGCAGCTGTCAGGGCTCGCCACCACGCGCCATGGATACGGCAAGCCGACGAAACGCATCGAAATTGTCGAGGCCGGTCATCCGGTACCTGACGAAGCGGGGTTGAAGGCCGCGAGCCGGACCCTTGAACTCGCCCGGGGCGCTGGCCCCGACGACCTGGTTCTGGTGCTGCTGTCAGGTGGCGGCTCCGCAAACTGGATCGCACCAGCGGAAGGGGTTTCGTTCGCGCAAAAGCAGGCGATGAACAAGAGCCTGCTGCGCTCCGGCGCGCCGATCGGCGAAATGAATACCGTGCGCAAGCACCTGTCGCGCATCAAGGGTGGCAGGCTCGCGCGCGCCGCCGCGCCCGCGCGGATTCTGACGCTGGCGATCTCCGACGTGCCGTTCGATGATCCGGCCACCATTGCATCCGGACCGACGGTGCCGGACACCACGACGCTCGCCGATGCCCGCGAGATCGTCGCCCGCTATGACATCAAGACAGATGACGCTGTGGTCGCCGCGTTGAACGATCCGCGCAACGAGAGCTGCAAACCCGGCGACAGCGCCTTCGCGCATGCCGACTTCAGGATCATCGCCCGGCCGCAGGAGTCGCTCGATGCTGCGGTGGCGGTCGCACGGAACGCCGGTTACGAGATCGTCGCGCTTGGCGCGGACCTCGAGGGCGAAGCACGCGACGTTGCCGCCGCCCATGCGCAGATTGCACTGAAGGCGCACGCCGAGGGCAAGAGGCTTGCAATTCTCTCCGGCGGGGAGTTGACCGTCACCGTGCGCGGCAATGGGCGCGGTGGCCCCAACCAGGAATACGTGCTCGCGCTTGCAAGCCTGTTTGCCGGCACATCAGGCATTTCCGTGCTGGCGGGGGACACCGATGGCGCGGACGGCGGCGCCGGACATCCGACCGATCCGGCCGGCGCGATCCTCGATCAGCGCACCTTCGCAAAGATGCGCGAACTGAAGCTCGATCCGAAGGCGTATCTCGACAACAACGACGCGACGGCGTTTTTCACCGCAACCGGCGATCTGCTCAACACCGGCCCGACACTGACCAACGTCAACGACATCCGCATCATCCTGGTGGATCCGTAACCCCCTCGCCCCACACTTGCGGGGAGAGGGTTGGGGTGAGGGGCAGACCACACCTCGACGACATCAAGTGGCCCCTCACCCGGATTGCTCCGCAATCCGACCTCTCCCCGTGAACGGGGAGAGGTGAGAGCCACACAATGTCATTCCGGACAGACCGCGTAGCGGGCTGATCCTGAATCCAGAAAAGTTCACCGAACCGGTCACCGCTGGATTCCGGGCTCGCTCGCAAAGCTCGCGCCCCGGAATGACAATGCGAACGGACGGCGTGCTAGAACTCCCGCGCAATCTTGCCGAGCATCGCCAGCAGCAGGTCGCGGTTGTTATCGCCAAGCAGCTCCTTGAGCCGGGCTTCGTGCCGTGCCTCGATCAGCTTGCGCGCCCGCGACAGAACCGCACGGCCCTTTTCGGTCAACCGCAGGATATGCGAGCGGCGGTCGTTGCTGGACCGGCTTCGCAGGCACAGATCGCGGCTTTCCAGCTCATCCAGCAGCGCCACGAAATTCGGGCGCAGGATACCGAGCGTCGAGGCAATCTCGGTCTGGTTGCGCCCCGGATTGGTCTCCACCAGCATCAGAACTGAAAATTGTGCCGGGGTCAGTTGCAGCGGTGCGACGCAGCGGATGAAATCCTCGAAAATCCGCAGTTGCGCGCGCTTGAGCGAATAGCCGAGGAACTCGGACAGGTCGCCGATCTGGACAGCCTCTGCGGGCGGCGGCGCGGGGATCGGCAATGGGCGTGGTGACGGGCGCGCCGGACGCTTCCTGGGCTTCGCCGCACTGGCGCTCGCAGTCCTGGAAATAGCCATCGTGCGCTTCCCGTCGTCGGTTGTTATAAGGGCGCCTCGACTCGAAGGACGGCCAAGGCTTGTGATTATACTCGATAATCGTTATAAAACATATCAAATAGCGATGGCGGAGTTCAACCGCCGCGCTCGGTGCGGCGGACCCTTCAATCCGCGTGCACGCGACGCTTGAGGGGACGCCTTGGATAGCACGATCCTTCTGTTCCTGCTGCAGGACGGAATAACCAGCGGCGCGATCTACGCGCTGCTCGGGCTTGCGCTCGTGCTGGTGTTCGCGGTGACCCGCGTCATCCTGATCCCGCAGGGCGAATTCATCACCTTCGGTGCGCTGACCTACGCCACGCTGGCCACCGGCAAGGTGCCGGGCACCGCGCTGCTGGCGCTCGGCATGGGCGTCGTCGCCTTCTGCTTCGATATGGTTTCCGGCCGCAACGTCATGAGCGCACGGCGGATGCTGCGGTCGCTGGCGCTGAACATCGTGCTGCCGCTTGCAATCTGGGCCGTCGCCACGGCGATGGCGGGACGGCAGAACAGCGTGGCCATCAACTTCTTGCTGTCGATCGTCATTGTCGCGCCGATCGGCCTTTATCTCTATCGCATCGCCTATCAGCCGATCGCGCATGCCTCTGTGCTGGTGCTGCTGATCGCGTCGGTCGGTATGCACCTCGCGCTGCAGGGGCTGGGCCTCGTGTTCTTCGGTCCGGAAGGCCTGCGCGCGCCGGCGATTTCGGCAGCCGCTTTCACAGTTGGTCCACTGCGGTTCACTGGTCAAAGTATCGGCATCTACGCCATCACGATCCTGCTGATCGTCGGGCTGTGGCTGCTGTTCGGCTACACGCTCTATGGCAAGGCGCTACGCGCCACCGCGGTCAACCGCCTCGGCGCGCGCATCGTCGGCATCCGCACCACCCTGTCGGGGCAGGTCGCGTTTCTGCTCGCCGCCGTAATCGGCACGATCTCGGGAATCCTGATCGTCCCGATCACCACGATCTATTACGACACTGGATTCCTGATCGGCCTGAAGGGCTTCGTCGCCGCCATCATCGGCGGACTTGTCAGCTATCCCCTCACCGCCGCCGCCGCTCTGGTGGTCGGCATCGTTGAAGCGTTCTCGTCGTTCTATGCCAGCAATTTCAAGGAGGTCATCGTCTTCACGCTGCTGCTGCCGGTCCTGATCCTGCGCTCGCTGGCGTCGCCAGAGGTCGAAGAGGAAGAGGACTAAGCCAGTGTGGTGGTTCGCAAGTCCGCATTATTGCTTTCGGCGCGCTCCGTATGCGGACTTGCGAACCAAAACCACACTGGAATCATATTGTTTCAGTGTCCTTTCGAATCCGAAGTTCGATACGGAAGGCGCTGAGAAATGATACGAACTTCGGATTCGGGACACTGATGACACAGCGTTGGGGCATGGTCGTATTTGCGCTGGTGATGGCGGGCCTTCCGTTCATTCCCGGCATGCCGCCGTTCTGGATCGTGCTGCTCGACAATATCGGGCTGGCCGCACTGGTGGCGATGGGCCTCGTGCTGCTGACCGGCGTCGGCGGCCTCACCTCGTTCGGTCAGGC